>Ga0209514_10000049_pt1 | contig 292047 bp, 277 predicted proteins | sample Subgrocontami58m_FD_187452 | JGI IMG/M metagenome (GOLD analysis project Ga0209514, IMG submission 187452) | Subsurface groundwater microbial communities from S. Glens Falls, New York, USA - GMW37 contaminated, 5.8 m (SPAdes) (version 3) | ecosystem: Environmental > Aquatic > Deep subsurface...
ATATGCCAAGCCGCGCTTGTTTCTTATCTCGTCAAACATCCATCCTGACTGGCCCCTTCCAAGCACTGCGGAAATGACATCAAGAACATAACTGTCAGGATGAGTTCTTGAAACAGTCTTGTAGCCAAGCACCATGTATGAATTCAAGGTTTTCTTTTTCTCAACAAATTTTTTTAATTTATTCTGCAGCGGCTCATTTACAGCAGGCCTTCTCAGCAGCTTTCCCGGCCTGAGATTTCCAAAGTATTTCTCTATTTTTCTCTTCACGTTGTCAACATTTCCTACAACTGAGATTACCATGTTATTAGGGACATAATGGCTGAAATAATATTTTGAAACATGATTTCTTTCGAAGCTTTTCACAGTTTCCACTGTCCCGTAAGTCGGATTTTTCGCAGGATGCTTTTCGAAAAGATTTTCCTGGAAAAGAATCCACTGATGAAGCCTTGGATCATCAGTTACCATGTTTATTTCTTTCAAAACAACCTGCTTCTCTTTTTCAAGTATTTTAGGGTCAAAAACAGGATTAGCTGCCATGTCCGAAAGAATGTCCAATGCAATATCCAATCTCTTGCTTATTATCTTTATGAAGAATGCAGTCCTGTCGCCCGTAGTATAAGCATTGAATTCCCCGCCGTATTTTTCAATCTCGTTTGCTATCTCTCTTGAATCCTTTCTTTTCTTCGTGCCTTCAAAGAGCATATGCTCAAGAAAGTGCGAAATGCCAGCCAACTTCTTGCTCTCAAAATTAGAGCCTACCTTATACATGACTTCAACGGCAACAGACTTGGAAGAGGTTTTCTCATAAATCAGGGTTATTCCATTCTTTAGCTTATGCTTTAACATTTGAAATAGGAAAACTTTAAAATATATATAAGTTTATGGATTTTATATGAAGTTGAAGGAATTCCAAGTTGAATTGCGAAAGAAGAACTGCGATCTGGCATTGTTTTACACTGCTGATTCTTCAAGGGTCAATCCAAACATGTTTTATTTCAGCGGCTACAGCGGGATAGGGGTTTTGGTTATGCCGAAAAATAAGGAGCCGTTTATCATTGCGCCGCAGATGGAATTCCAGAAGGCAAAAGAATCACAAATTAAAAAAGTTTATTCCATGGAGAAAAAAAGGTTTTTTGAATCAGCCGGTGAAATTATCAGGAAAAATAAAATAAAAGCTAAAAATATCGCAATTGACAAGAACAACTTTACATTGAATTCCTATAAACACTTCAAAAAACAATTCAAGAAAGCAAAAACAAAAGATATTGCTTTTGAATGCGCGAAGCTTAGAGAGATAAAAACAGGGAAGGAAATCGAAATACTTAGGAAATCATGCAGTTATGCAGATAGTATCCTTAAAAAAACAATTAAAAATTTTAAATCCTTCAAGACAGAATCTGAAGTTGCAGCATTTCTGGAATATGAGACTAAAAAACTGGGATTGGAACTTTCTTTCAATCCAATAGTCGCATCAGGAAACAACGGAAGCATGCCGCACTACGAGCCAAAAAATATCAAGATAAAAAATGGATTTTGCGTTATTGATTTTGGGGTAAAATATAAAGGATATTGCTCTGATATAACAAGAACAGTCTATTTTGGCAAACCTAGCCAAGAAGAAAAAGAAATATATGGCATATTATTAGAAATCCAGGAAGATTCAATCAAAATGATAAGAAACAATATAAAATGTTCCGAGATTTATGATTTTGTCTGCAATAAACTTGGAAAATATAAGCCCAATTTTACCCATGGGCTTGGGCACGGAGTGGGTGTTGAAGTCCATGAAATGCCAAACCTAACGTTAAATTCAAAAGACAGGATAAAAAACAGCATGGTTTTTACTATAGAGCCAGGTGTTTATTTTTCTAATAAATTTGGGATAAGGATAGAGGATACCATTTTATTTAAAAACAAAGTAGAAGTTTTGACAAGAACATCAAAACATTTATTAATCATTTAGCCTTGCCTTTTCTGATGAAATACAACGAAAGCGCCTTTAATTCTGCTGTAGAGGGCTATAAGAACCTCGTAAAATCGGCCAAAGGGAAAAATTTCCTCATAGTTTTTGAAATCAAAGATAAAACTGCTTTCTACTCTATTGCTCCTTTATCGAGAGCATTGCATGAGCTTGGAGCAGATGCAAGCTGCATAGGGATAAATGAAAAATCAGAAGCTCTTGATGCGGTAAAAGATACCTGGAGAGCTTTTGAAGATCTTGAAAAAGGAATCAATAATGATGAAACATCTGCCATAAAAGAATTCATAGAAGAAGTTGACAAAAAAGCAAAAGGCGAGTTCAAAAAAATATTCAAAAAGCCTGATTTCATTCTTGAGGCAAAGAACGGAAAATTCAATGGAGATTTGGAGCTGCCATTCCGGACAGAATGGTTTAATGATTACAGGATGGATGAGCTTATGCAGGCTTCTGACCTCCTTTGGAGAGAGGTATATTCTCTGAAAAAAGGCGAGAGAGTTGGAATTGGATTTTCTTTGATACCAACTTCTGAGCTGATAGGGCATCCATTGGAAGATTATCTTGATTCTTATTCTATCATATGGGCAATGACACAAAGCGCATCAAAAACAGCAGAGCCTACAATGAGCGGCTATACTTTCAGGAGGTCTATGCTTGAAAGCAGCGAAAAGGTTTCTGAACTAAGGGCAACATTGTTGGGATGTGAATTAGATAAGGAAATTGACGAAGAGCCATTCATCAAATACAAGAAGCTTTCAAAACTGCTGAAGCTTGACAGAATAAAACCAATCGATTTGTCCTTTTCCATAAGCGCTAAAGGATATCCTGGAAAACATTTGTTTGGGGAAATTATTGGATACCCATCATCAAACAAAAAGACAAGATGGCAAACTCCGGGACAGATGGTTTACAAGCTTGACTTCTATCCGCAGACAAAGCATGAGCCTAGAGACCCTCTTGCAAGGGTTGCTTTTACTGAAACAATTCCAATTGACATATTTATTGAAACAAATCTTGTGGACTGGAAAGATATAAGGGAAAGGAACCAAAAGATAAAGGACAAGATGGACAAGTGCGATGTAATCTACGTTGGAGGAAAACTAAAAGAGAATCATGTGACAAAATTAGAAGTTGGCTTGGTGAAAGAAGACGGCACAAGAAGGTGGGTCAGGAGGTCAGATACTGATGTCAGGGAGAAAATAAACAAGACTTATTTTGAAATGACCGGAATAAAAGCAGGAAACATGGGAAACATTCCCGGAGGAGAAGCTTTTACAACTCCTGAATACATCAAAGGAGTTTTTGTCGGAGATGTTGTTGTTCACGTTGACCAGAGCTATCCGTTGGATGAAAAGAATCCGTTGGTTGTTGAGTGCTATGGCGAGAGTTATAAAATAATCAGCGGCCCGAAGGAAATAATTGAAAAAATAAATAAAAGAAAAAATGAAGCGATGAAGATGCTTCTTGAAGCTGAGAAGAATAAGAGCCTTCCTCAGGAGATTATAGATTTGAAAAAGAATAATTTTGAAAGAATAGGGGAATTTGCAATAAACACAAACCCGAAAGCAAGACTGTGCGATTACTTAATCGTAAATGAAAAGATTGCGAAGATGATGCACATTGCGCTTGGCTCGGGCTTTGAGCCTGACAGGAGCACGGAATATCATATGGACATAGTATTTAATGCGCCAAGGCAGAAGCTTGATGTTTTTGGTAAGGATAAAACTGGAAATATCCATTGGATTTTAAAAGAAGGGGAATTTGTTGCTTGAAAGATTTATTTTTTAATCTTCCATACCTTTTGATGTGCCAGCCAACTTCCTTTTTCTTGAGTAATAGTTTTTGAGCCGCTGTACAAAGGCCATGATACAGGCCACATAGAAATCCCTACGATTCCTGCCCATAAGAATAAAACTAAAAATCCCACAAGAAATAAGTATGGATTTTGATTTCTGTATGCAAAACCAGCTACAAAAATTAGTAGAACTATTAGCCACCCGCCATACCAAACCTTTGGTCTAATTCTATACTCTATCTCATTCTTTTTTTCTGTTTTTTCTAGCAGCAAAGCCATACATTTCAATTAATAATAAAAGTTTATAAACTTATCTATTAATCGTATTAACCAAAATGAATATCAGTAAATCATGCAATATAATCCTGAAAAACTGCATGAATTTAAGAAAAAATGAAAGCTGTCTGATTATCACAGATTCAAAGCTGAAAGATATTGGATTTTCTCTATTCAAGAATTCCCTCAATATAACTAAAAAATCAAAATTAATTTTAATCCCGATTCCTGAATCGCACGGCTCTGAGCCTAGCGCGGAAGTTGCCGAAGAAATGCTGAAATATGATGTGATTCTCATGCCTACAACTAAATCTTTAAGCCATACTACAGCGAGAAAAAAAGCTTCCTTGAAAGGCGCACGAATAGCAAGCATGCCTGGAATTACAAAGGACATGATGAAAAGAACATTGAATGCCGACTTCAATAAAATTAAGTCCATTAACGAAAAACTCATTGACAAATTAAATAATAAAAATAAAATAATAATTACGACTCAAAAAGGGACAGATGTTTCATTCTATCTTAAAGGAAGAAAATGGATTTCTGATGATGGCATCTATACTAAAAAAGGGGCGTTTGGAAATCTTCCTTCCGGAGAAATTTTTATTGCGCCGCTGGAAAACAGGACAAACGGGGTAATTGTTGCAGATGCGAGCGTTGGGGGCTTAGGAAGAGTAGACAAGAATATTAAAATTAAGATAAAGAATGGATTCATTGAATCTGTTGAAGGCGGAAAGATTGCAGGCAAATTCAGAAAATTATTGAAAGCCAAATTACACAGGAATGTGGCAGAGCTTGGCATAGGCACAAACTACAAAGCAAAAATAACTGGGGAAGTTTTGGAAGACGAGAAAGTTGCAGGGACTTTTCACGTTGCATTCGGCAACAACAGGCACTTTGGAGGGAAGGTTGATGTGCCTTTTCATGTTGATTTTGTGATTAAGAATCCAATAATTATGATAAACAACAAAATATTACAATATAGAAACTAATTTTTTATAATCCAAATCTTTTTATATGAACTTGTTTTTGCTTTTATAAAATGCCAGCAAAAGAAGCAAATCCAAAGAACATAATCGACAGCATAATGTACCGCTATTCTGTTTCTTCAAACCCTGCCGAGGAGGAAAACAGGATACTGAAGGAAACTGTCAGCAAGCTCAGGGAAGAGAATGAAAGGTTCAAGGTTTCGCCGTTGATGATATGTGAATTAAGGGAACTGACCGGGAAAAATGCAATAATCAAGATTCCGAACGGAAACCAGTTTTATGTCAATATCTCGGCAGAATGCGAAAAGCTGAAGTCTGGAGACACTGTGCTGGTTGAGCAGAAGAACCTTACTGTAATAAGAAAGGTCCCCGTGATGAAAAAGTTCAATGTCGAGAAATTCGTGATAGTGGAAAAGCCGACAATATCCTGGGAAGAAATTGGAGGACTGTCGCAGCAGATGCATGAGATACGTGAAGTTGTCGAGCTGCCTTTGAAAAGCCCGGAGCTGTTCAGAAAAATTGGAATCACGCCTCCAAAAGGAGTTCTGCTTTACGGAGAGCCGGGAACAGGAAAGACAATGATGGCAAAGGCTGTCGCAGCATCAACAAACTCAACTTTCATACAGGTTGTAGGGTCAGAGCTGGTGCAGAAGTTTATTGGAGAAGGAGCCAAGCTTGTCAAGGAAATATTTGAGCTTGCAAGGAGAAAAGCGCCTTCAATCATATTTATAGATGAACTGGATTCATTGGCAGCAACAAGGATAGAAGTAGGAACGTCAGGAGAACGGGAAGTTAACAGGACATTCATGCAGCTGCTTGCAGAAATGGACGGGTTCAAGCCGCTGGACAATGTAAAAATCATCGGAGCAACCAACAGGAAAGATATACTTGATCCTGCAATCATAAGGCCCGGAAGACTGGATAGGCTTATCAACGTCCCAATACCGAACAAGGAAGCAAGAACAGACATATTCAGGATACATACCCAAAATATGAGCCTTGCAAAAGACATTCACTCAGAGACTTTAATAAACAAAATGGAAAATTTCAGCGGGGCCGAGATAAAGGCAGCCTGCACAGAAGCAGGATACTTTGCAATCCGGGAGAGCAGGGACACCGTTACCAAAGGAGATTTCCTTAGGGGAATAGAAAAAGTCAAGCAGGAAGAAAAGACAGAAGGAAAGGATTTCATGAGGATGTTTGGCTAGAAATTTTTTAATTGTTAGGATAAATAAACTTTAAATTTTCCATTAGGAATAAATAAAAAATGCACACGCTCGGCAGTTACTACCGCAAGTCATCGCTTTCGCTCCTAGGGTGTTCAAACTCATCATCGCGTGTGCATCGGGAATAAGCATGGCCTGTTTTTAAGAGTTTCTGTTCATGCCTTACGCATATTTTCTTACAACAAAAATTAATAAAAGCTTACGCGCATGAGAAAATAATATGGGCAAATGATTAATAAACCCGGAAATCCGCGCAAATTCTGAAAAATCCCGGCGCATACTGTCCGCACTTTACAACCCGAAGAATTTTATATTTTCTTTTCATAATAATACACGCATTTTTTATTTTATTATCTACGTTTTCAAACTCATTTTCATGCAGAAAGTCGTAGAAGTGTATTATTCCATTTTTTTTAGCATATTTTAACGCCAATTTCATGTATTTTTCTCCACTTTTAGGGAGGGGCATCAGAATCCTGCTGAATTTTTTATTTATTTTTGGAACAATTTTGTTTACGTCGCCTTGGAATAATTTTATTATATTTTCCAGTTTATTTATCCTAACATTTTCCAATGCGTATCTGTGGCCTGCTGGGTTTATCTCAATTCCATAGGCTTCTTTGCATTTGGAATTCTTTGCAATTACTAACGGGTATGGGGCTGCGCCGGAAAACATGACAAGGACAGATTCATTAGGCTTTGTTAATTCAGCAATCCTTTTTCTTTCATTGGACATTCTTGCTGAGAAATAAACCTTTTCAACATCCAATTTTATGAAAATATTATTTTCTTTATGAATGGTTTCCTTTCTTTTTTCGCCTGCAATGATTTTCAATTTTGCTGTCCTGAATTTTCCTGAATATTTTCTTGTTTTCTTCAAAACTGCTTTTATATGAGGGTAGATTTCAAGAATTGTGCTTCCAATCAGCTTTTCTTTTTTCACCAATTCTTTCGGAAACTCTGAGAAAATCAAGATATCACCTACTACATCGAATGAGGTTGGGACTAATTTAATCTCGTTTTCACTTAATTTATCTTTTAGGTAAAATTTTAGGTTTTGTTTTGTCATTTTTTGTATTTTTATTATTTGATAATTTTCATCTCATCCAAAAAACTCCCCCAATCCTTTTTGGCTGGCTTTCTTTTTAGATTCCATCAGGCCTTCAATCTGCGCTTTAACTCTTTCTTCCGAGAAATCATGCTCTTCGACAAGCAGCTTCATTATTCTGTCTTCATCAGGCACTTTCCATTCCAACTTATAATTCTCGTTTACCGGAATGTTCTTGAATAAGTCAAACACTTCGTTCCATGAAAAATCAAAGAAATCACCCCATTTTGCCTCTTTGAACATTGCTTCAAAATCATTGCCGTGCTTGTTTACCATCTTTAATGCAGTCTTTGGGCCTATTCCGCTTATTCCGCCGGAATTGTAATCTGTGCCTATCAGCATTGCCAATGCTATAAGCTGGTCTTGATTTATCTTAAGGTGTTTTAAATTATCATTTAATACAATTAAATCAGGATTAACCACGCTATAGCTTAGCTTGTTCATGCTTTTTTTCTTTCCTGCAATACTTACATTCCTTGCAATCTGCGAGGCTTCAAACAATAAAGCATCAGCATCATTTGTTGCAATTGCAAAAGCATCTCCGTTTTTCACGATAAATGAAGCCTGGGCCTCTGCCTCAGATTTTGCCTCAATAACGGGCAATCCAAATGAATCAACTAATCTTTTTGCTTCTTCAATCATCTCAGGAGTTAATCTTGACGTCCTTGCAGCGTATTTCTTCATCAGCTCTTCATCAGCTTTCTCTTTTGCTTTCTGAAAATTAAGCTCTGCTGCCTGCTTTATCCCCTTTCTTTTTTCAAGCGTCCTGAGCTTTAACGCAGGAGGGGTTCCGTCAAAGGCAAAAGCAAGCTTTATGCTCTGCTGTGAAAGGTTGGAAATCCTTGACAAAAGCCCAACCAAATGGGAAGTTACATTGCCCTTAGAATCTGTCAATAAGGAGCCGTCTCTTTGCCTTATCGAGCTAAGGAACTGGTACAGCCACATTGGAGCGTCAACAATCAAAGTTTTATTTCTGAGAAAATCAAGGTCGATCTCTTTTATCAGCAAAAGCTCTGTTAATGCTACTCCCATAACTTTAGTTTAGTAGCAAGTTATTTAAATTTACTTGTTAAAATTATTTTTATGAGCAAGACCCCACAAAGTACATTAGATATTCTAAATTATACTTTTCATTTGACAAGTCCAAGATATGTTGAAGGATTTAAGGATTTTTATCATGACTTATTTCAGTATAAAACACGAATATCAGCAATTAAGGAAGATTTATCAAAATTTTTGTTAATTATGGAAAATGATATCTATAGTAATCAAATTAAAGAAGTTCATCAAGCGATAAATATATCTCGTTCGATTCAGTTGTTGTTGGAAGAACTGGAGCAATTGCGCAATTACACTGATAATCCAACAGGATATTTTAAAAATGTGAGGGTTTATGGAGCGCTTAAAAGAGGACAAAGTAAAATACGCAAACTAAGGCGACTATTACCGAGACTTCACTTAATAGTTGGAATAGTCATAGATAAATACCCAAATTCTTATGGGAATAAAGTTAAGATTTTATTGGAAAAATATAAATTTATTAGAATAATCTCATCTGACGACTATCAAACTTTATTATGGTTTGAAAAAGAGAATATTTTTAATTGTAAAAATTTTAAGCTTCTGGAAAAATATGTTTTTATTTATTTTAGTGACAATTCAATAAATATATCTGAATTGTACCAACTGATTCATAGATTGAAAACAGTAGAGTTTGGGGTTTATTTTTTAAATGTCAGGAGATTTCAAAAAATATTCCCAGATTTCGAAAAGAGACATTACCCATTAAAAGATATAAATATTTTTTTTCATACTACACTTTTCGATTTATGTAAGCTATGGTTAACCATTTTGAGATTTCCTTCTTTTGGCAGGAAATACTTAAAAATTGAGGATGAAGGACAGTTCATAGGGTCTGAATATTCTTTGTTCTATTATATGGAAAATCTTGATATAGAATTAAGCATTAAAAAAATATACTTTCGCGATTATTTTAATAATTTCAAGAAACTAGCAAATTCTAATCTTTTCATAGAACCAAAACTTTTTCTATTTTATATGAAAGATATTGGCATCATTATGGACCTCGAGTTAACAGAACTTCTAGTATTATTTGGAATAAAAGGCATATATGGCGGGGATGATATTGATACACTAAAAGAAATCACACAAACTTTGAATAAAAATCCAGCGTTTAAAAATGAAAGGGATACTGCAGCAAACCTTTGGCATAAAACTATAGGGTCCTCACTGAAAGATATACAACACTTGTATCTATTTTTACAGTTATACTCCAATTTGGGCAGAGATTTCTTTAATAACCTTATAGCCAATAAACACATATTATCCAGCTCAGATATCAATGACCTAATTTTTCAAATGAGCAACAAATATGCTGATGTAACTCGTATCACAACTGAAGATATTATTTCACAAATAGGGAATGATAAAAATGATAGGAAAGTTGTGGTCGTAATAGCGCCGAAATATGATTGGAATTTATCAATTTATAACTCTTATGAGCAATTTCGAAGAATCCCTACAGATAGGTTTGAGACACATTACACACGAATAAGTTCGGCAAATCAACTTGCATTCATAATTAAGAGTATAGGATCAAAAAGGCTTATTGACATTTTGATAATAGATGGACATGCTAATCCAAATTTAATACGATTTAGTTATTCAAAAGGTGGCGAATTAACCAAAGAAGCGTTACAAACAAAAACATTTGATGGCATACATAGATACTTTTCGAAAAATGCTATTTGCTATCTAGGCGGATGCTCTACAGCAAAAGGTTCTGAACCAATTGCAAACCATTTAACAAAAAAATTCGGTATTCGCGTTATTGCAGCTAAAAAAAATACGTCCTCACAAATATCAATAGGAAAAAAAGGAGAGCCTATTGTGGAATCTACATCTAGACAAAAAAATTTTAAACCCGCTTGAAAGTCAGATTCTTCAGCTCTTTATTTATCAGTTCCTGGGCTTTTGCTGATAACTCCCCTGGCGATAAAACAATAACTGGCAGTTTCTTGAACTGGCCTTTGACATAGGCATTGCTTAGATCAGAATCGCTTATTCTTTTTTTGTTCTTTGCCTTGCAGTAATACTGCAAACTGCCCATTACACTTGGGATTTCAAGGATAAAATCAATCTCGGAATCTTTCTTTATAACTTCGCTGCTGATAACTGTTATTTTGTTCTTATCAAAAAATCCAAGTATATCTTTCTGAAAATCATCTTCCTTGTCTTTCAGCTTAGGTTTTTTAGGAGCGGTTTCTTTTAATTCTTTTTGCACTTTTTCTATTTTTTCCGGTGATTTTTCTTTTAGCAGCTTTTGTGAAGTTTCCGGCTTTTGGATTTCAGGCTTAAGCTCAACAGGCTTGATTTCTTTTTCTTCTAAAATCCTTTTTTCAATAGATTTGGCAGCAGGCTCTATTTTTAACTTAATCAGCTTTTCAGCATCTTCATCTGAAGCTGTGTGCCATTTCCAGAAAATCTCGCTGGTATCTTCATATTTAACATTCAAAGGAAGGGCAAAATCTTTTATTTCCCTTAATGCAACTCTTATCACAGGTTCCTGCTCAGAATCTCTTAATACTTTTTTTTCATTCAACAAGTCATAGGCCTTTTTTTCCTTGTCATTGAAGCCTTCAATGAATTTTTGAAGCATGGCTTCCTGACCTTTAAGAAAATACAATGGCGAGCCGCCGAACTTTAATGTCGAAATCTTTAATTTTCCTGTTGCAGTCAATTCAGCAAGATGGGCTGAGGCCATGATTGTGTCCATCCCTATCAGCTTTGAGATTTGGCCAGGGAGGACTGGGCCTTTTATCTTCACAAATTCAAGAATCTTGTCGCGGTGGTCCATAACGGACAATAACGAGGGGCGTTTTATATATTTTTGTGTTAGAAAATAATGATATTAAGGCCTTAGCCACCTAATCTCCCAATATGTGACATCTCTCTCGTCATCCACACAGCCGATTAGCAGCCTTTTCTTAGTTGAATGAGCAACCCTGTTTTTGGCTGAGAACTCATGCCAGGTCAGGCTTGAGCCTTCATGCACAGGAAAGACGACCCACTTTGCATGGTCTTCGCCTGGCTTTATGCCTCTGTCATAAATCCTGAAATCTGCTCCGAATTTTAGGGCAGTCTTGATTATGTAACCTCTGTTTCTTATGTCTTTGTAAACTGCGTATCTTATCCAGAAATTAGATTCAATCTTCTTTGCTTTCTTCAGGAAAGAGTCAAAGTCAATTACCTTGTCTCTTGAATCATGAACTATCAATCTCTTTTTTTCAATCAGATACAATGCCTCAATCAGAGAAAGTTGGACTCTTCCGTCTTCTAATAATGTCCCGTACCTGCTTTGGTTATAGAGCTCTCTAGCATTGTCTGAGCTTTCTGTAAGCACTCTTTCTTTTGAAAAATATGCTTTGACAGGCTCTTTTGGAATTTGTTCCTTTATTTCTTCTTTCTTTGGAAGAACTTCTTCAGATTTTTCTTTCTTCTTGGGCATGATATACTCTTACGATAAGCTACTTTGTTTAAAAACCTTTTTAAAGTGTTTTACGATACGAATGGATATGCAACTGACATTTTTAGGAACATCTTCAATGATTCCAACCAAGGAAAGGAACCAGACATCTGTTTTTCTTAGCTACGGCTCTGAGGGAATATTGTTTGACTGCGGTGAAGGGACTCAAAGGCAGATGAAGATTGCAGGATTAAGCCTTACAAAAGTTACAAAAGTTCTTATCAGCCACTGGCATGGAGACCATGTGCTTGGATTGCCTGGCTTAATGCAGACTTTGAGCTCTTCTGAATACGAAAAAACTCTTGAGATTTATGGCCCTACGGGAACAAAGAAAAGAATGGAGAGCATGTTTGAGGCATTTGTTTTTGACAAGAGGCTGAGCTTTAAAGTTATTGAAGTCAAGTCAGGGAAATTCTTTGAGAACAATGATTTTGAAATAGAATCATATCCTTTAGAGCACGGAATAGAAACTCTTGGATTCAGGTTTGTTGAAAAAGACAAGAGAAAAATCGACATGAAGAAAATAAGAAAGCTTGGAATTCCAGAAGGCCCACTGCTCGGCAAGATTCAGCAGGGAATTGAAATAACCCATCAGGGCAAAAAAGTAAATCCTGATGAAGTCACTTACATTGAAGGCGGAAAGATTGTTGCTTATGTAACTGACACTTTGCTGTGCGACAACTGCTACAAGGTTGCGGAAAATGCAGATTTATTGATATCAGAATCAACTTACTCCTCGAAATTAACTGACAAAAGCGAGGAATACGGACACATGACTGCAAAACAGGCAGGGCAGCTGGCGAACAAGGCAAATGCCAAGCAGCTTGTTTTGATACATTTCAGCGCAAGGTACAAGAACACGCAGGAGCTTGAGGAAGATGCAAGGAATGTATTTGATAATGTGGTATGCGCGCAGGATTTCATGAAGATTGAATTGTGATTTAGATAAATTTAATTCTCATTGATATATTCTTCAATATATAGGTTGAATTATCACTGGACATGCTCACGTAAAGCTTTTAAAGGACTTGACTATAACTATAATTATGAGCGATGCACAACTAGTTTATCTAAAAGAAAGTAAAATCAAGCCTAAAAATGCAAGTAAACCGTATTTCTCAAAAAAAAATATCGTAATATTAAATGACAACATTTTGACTATTGACTCTATCCCATTATCCTCTCTAGATTTAATCATAACTTCACCACCTTATAATGTCGATATCAACTATAATTCACATAAAGATGATATTTCTTATGAAGAATATTTGGATTTTACTGCAAAATGGCTTAAAAAATGTTTTGATTTGGCAAAAGATGATTGTAGATTCTGCTTAAATATCCCCTTGGACAAAAATAAAGGAGGACATCATTCCGTTTATTCAGATATAATTAATTTAGCTAAGAAAGTAGGATGGAAGTATCATTCAACTGTTGTTTGGAATGAACAGAATATGTCTAAGAGAACCGCATGGGGTTCGTGGTTATCTGCATCAGCTCCTCATGTTATTGCTCCAGTTGAAATGATTGCAGTATTGTATAAAGATAAATGGAAAAAAGAAGGGGGAAGTAAAAAATCTGATATTAATAAAGATGAGTTTATGGCATGGACAAATGGTGTCTGGAATTTTAATGGCGAGAGCAAAAAAAGAATAGGACACCCAGCCCCGTTTCCCATCGAATTGCCAAGAAGATGCATTAAATTGTTTAGTTTTGTGGGTGATGTCATCTTTGATCCATTTTTAGGCAGCGGCACAACTCTTGTAGCTGCTGCTTTGACAAAAAGAAGAGGTGTAGGAGTAGAAATCGATAAAACTTATTGTGAACTTTCCAAACAAAGACTAATTAATGAGGCAAAAATCACTCAATCTACTTTGATATAATTAAATATGAAAAAGGACAAATCTGTAAGTGAATTAATTGTAGAATATTTTAAAAGTCATTCTAAACAGGATTTAACACATGGGCCAGTTGTTGATTGGGTGGAAGAAAAATATATCGAATTGTATAAAAAGAAACCTCGTGATACTTGGAGAGCCATAAGAAAGCTCCATGAAGAAGGATTTCTAATCAAGGTTAAAAAAGGTGTGTATAGATATGAACCTGATTTAGTTCATAAGCGAATAATAGAAGAATTTACTGATGAACAAAAGAAAATAATCCTGAAAAGAGATGGTTATAAGTGCATTAGGTGCGGTAGAGGCATAAAGGAAGGCGTTGAATTGCATGTTGACCATATTGACCCAAAATATAAGGGAGGCACAGCTATCATTGAAAATGGCCAAATATTATGTTCCCAACATAATTTTGTTAAAAAGTATTTGAACCAGACAGAAACTGGCAAGAAGATGTTTATACTTTTGTACGAATTAGCTAAAAAGAAAGACAATAAAGAAATTTTTGATTTCTGTAAAGATTTATTGGAGGTTTATGATAAACATAATATTAATGGACATATTATTTGGAAAAAATAATGGAGGTGTTTTATGGGAGTAATAACCAAAAGAGAAATTTATAAAATATACTGAGAGTATTATGAAGATGAAAGTAAAACAAAAGAAGAATTTGAAGAATTTTTGAGCTTTTTAGAGATTGATTTTTATGATTGGGTTAGTGGGAATATAAAACAATTTACATATAATAAAAACTTTGAACCAATTAATGAGAGATAATGTTTAATTATCGATATGGAGATTATCAGATGTCTCACAAATCCAAAGGCTCAAACGCGGAACGGGAATTATTGCACATGTTTTGGAGCAGAGGATGGCCTTGTCTCAGGAGTGCAGGCTCGGGCTCAATGAAATATCCCGGTCCTGATTTATTGGCAGGAAGCCAGGATAAAACAAGAAGAGTGGCAATAGAGTGCAAGACCACAAAAACCAATAAAGTCTATCTAAATGAAAATGATATAAATCAGATAAAAGAATTCTCAGCCATCTTTGATGCAAGGCCGTGGTTTGCTGTCAAGTTCTTAAGAAAAGAGTGGTTATTTATTATGTTAGAAGATTTGGAAAAAACACCAACAGGGTATGTTATAGACCAGAAGAAAGCGGAACTAAGAGGGATATCTTTCAATGAACTGATTAGTTATGATAAATAAAATAAAAGAAATAAAAAAATTACCTTCTCTTGACTGCCCTTTCAATCTTTATCTCTTCTTTTACTATCTTGTCAACTACTCTTTCAATGTGCATTTCTATCCTTGCAATCCTTCTTTCCATAAGGACAAGAATTCTTAAGGAATAGACAATGGCTGCTAACGTGCCCAAGATAACTGCAAGAGTTATTTCCGGAATAGTCAAAGCCTCAAAACCTGAAACCATTAAATCACCTCAATTTTTTATAATACTCCTTATTTATTCGGTTATTTATAAAGTTTTCGTAATTTCCTTATTTACTTCCTTATTGGTAACGTCAGCAGCCTTCTTTTTTTCTGTTTTTTTGCCGTTATTCATCATCCATGCCTTTCTTGTTGAGTACTGCGCAGGATTCTTTATCCTTGGGCAGAAACTGTCAGGCTTGCACACTCCAATGCCCAGCATGTACATCTCATTGTCGCAGTTTGGTGGCAAAATCTTCTTTCGCATCTGCTTGTGGTATCTTAACTGGCCAAGAAGATAGACTTCTCTTATAGGATCCCTGTTTTTTTTGTTCCATTCAACCAGCTTTTTTTCTATTGCGTCATACTCCCAGCCTATTGAAGTGAAGTAATTAATCAGGATGAACAACGCCCTTTTTTTCCCATCCTCAATTCCGTTTAATATCAGCTTGACACACGGAGGAAAAAGTTCTTCAGGCAGAGCGCTTTCAGGCCCCTTAAATTCTCTTTCTTCTTTTGTCTTTACATCTTCTATTTTTATGTTGAAGTCCAAAGCTTCTGTCAAAAGCTGCCTTGCTTCGTCCGGTTCTGTTTCGGAATCATCAAGAAACTTGTGGCTGCTTACCTTCACGCTCTTTGGCACTGCAAAATCTTTCTTGAACGACATTACCTTTTCCGGATCCAAAGGCATCGAGACAAGCCCGGATTTCTCATGCAAAGAGTATGGCATCCTGTACAAATGCCTTGGGGAAATCAGCAAAGTGTCCATTTGCAGTATTGATTCAGCATTGAATTTTTTGATTCCATTTTCCACATAGATTACATCAGAGAATGATTTTCCTGTCTTTTCAAGAATCGCGCTGAAATCATTATTTTCGCAGCTTAAAATCCTGTTTCCGAATTCTTCCATTATCATTTTCTTTATGTAAAGGGCTATCTTCTTTGGAGCTTCAGGAAAAAGATTTTTTATATCCTCATTCCTTATCTTTTCGGGAAACGCGGCAAATGGAACGCCGATGTGGAACCCTTTATTTCCGGAATACTTGCAGGAAATTGATTTAATCTTGTGGTATTTCAGCGCCTTTATGACCAGCTCGGCAGCTATTTTGGAATAATCAAAAATGCCGCAGTCAATGTCAATAATCAAATCCCACCCTATCCTTAAATTGTCAAGCTCATGCCTTCTTAATGAAGGGTCAAGCTGCAATGGATTTTTCCACAATTCCTCTGATGCGTGAAAAGAACTCGCACCCTGCTTAGCAAGCTCAAGAATGTCGCTCTTGTGCCTGATGACGTCAGGCCTTTTGGTGAAGGATTCATTAAACTTTGCAGCAACTTCACGGTCTTTTGAGTTGGCGAGAATCTCTTCCTGAATATCCTCTCGCTTGTAATGGCTTAGGGAAACGCTTATAGGAATCATGATTTTAGAAAAGTTTTTGATTATATAATGGTTTTCATGGAGAATGGACGTTAAATCAGAAGAATTCTTCAGCCGCATTGAAAAAATAAAAGATTCAAATACGCTGATAATTGTCGAAGGCAAGAAAGATAAGGCAGCGCTGGAGAAATTAGGAATTAAAAATATAATCGAATTAAATAAAAGACCATTGTACGAAATTGTAGAAGAAGTTGCAAATTTAACTGACGAATGCATTATACTAACTGACTTGGACAGAAAAGGCAAAGAGATTTACGGAACATTAAATTCTGATTTGCAGAAGCACGGCGTCAAAGTCAATAATAAGTTTCGTGAATTCCTGTTCAGGCATACTAAACTAAGGCAGATAGAAGGGATGGATAGCTATCTCGGTTCAAAATATTAATCTACCCTATGCTCCAAAGGCAAATCTCTCAGGTTGCTTTTAGAATTTGCCATAAGTTCTCTTCTAACTTTGGAATTCATGACAACAGAAGCAGATGCCGAAATCAATGCCAGAATTTTATTTGGTAAAACACTACTATCTGGGATATCTTTTCCATTACTCCACCCATAGAATCCGGCAGCAAAACCTGCCAAAGTGTTCCTTATAAATTTGTCCAGTTCAACATCAGAAAGTTCACGAACAGAAAGCCCCTTTCCGGAATTTGCAAATGTGCCGATGATGCTTGCAATACTCGAAACAACTGCAACTGGGGTTCTGTAATCTCCAAATGTTTCATGTTTTGTGTCGGCAACAGCGTAGCCTGCTAACAAAGCTGCTGCAACATCCCAATACTCCTTTCCTAAATCAGTTACGGCTTGTGATGTATACTTTAAAGGATTCTTTGAAAATTCCTCAATTCCCTGTATTGCTAAGGCTCTTAATCCTAAAGCTTTATTCTCGAATCTTTCTAAATAATTTGTCATCTTTACCTAAAATCAATCGGCTTGCTGTCGAGCAGAATGTTTGTTGCAACTGCATCACCTTTCCACAATGCGACCTCAACTTCCATCTCGCCGCCTCTGAACTGGGGAAGGTTGCCCTCTCCTTTCGGAACGTAATAAGACTCGATTGGATATGATATGCTCAATTCTTTTAATCCTTTTTTTATGTTAATTATGTTCCCAACATGGTATTGGTTATATTCATCTGAATTATATGGGCAGCCCTGCTGGCACAGGGTCATGAACTGCACTCTTTCATTCAAAACCGAGAACTGCACTTGATCCCCAATTGAATATGAGCCGCTTCTCATCATAGGGAAATCCCCGGAATATGCAAATTCTTCATATTTATACTGTTTTGAGCCGTTGGCATCTCTGATTGTGTACTCATTCTTTGTTCCAACATTGCTGATGATTCCTTTTATGTAAACTCCTTCCGGCTTTTTCTTGCTTATTTCAACAGCTTTCCAGTAATCATTGCCCTTTTGAAGCGTTACAAAAACAGTTTCTCCAGTGAAGAAATCCTTGCTGTCGCTTTTAACCATATCCGGATTAATTGTAGAAATAGCATACCTTATGTTTATGTAATCGCCCCTGAAGAACTCAACAGGGTCATAAGGAACTGTCTTTAGGATGACTTTTGTTCCAAAAACTATTGTTGACTGCTTCATTGCAATCATTCCAAGCAGGAAAACTACCTGCAAAGCGACAATGAGATAAAATATTTTTTTCTTTTCCATTTTATATCTTATCAATAATCTTTCTTCTGTTTTTTTCCAGCAAAATAGCCAAGCCTATAAGCAGCAGTCCGCCTATTATGAAAAATAAGTAGCCGTTAAGGACATCCCACAGATATTCAACATACCGTGAAAAGACAGCAATCCCAAAAGCAAACATGCCGAGATTCACCAAAGTCCTCTCGCGCTTTGCAAAGCCTAAAAATATGATCCCTATTATTAATAAAAATAAAATAATATTGAATGTTACAGGAATGAGCCAGAAATTTATTTTTGAAAAAAGGACGACAACAGGCGTGAAAATCAGCAATAATAAAAGGCAGAATATCTCGTAAAACTCGCTTACGGATTTTTTATCCCTATTGAGGAAATTTATAATAATAATTACAATTGCCAAAGCAAGAACAACTAAATAAATAATCCAAAATCTGGAGCTGAACAAGGCGCTCATCTTTTGGGCTGTTAAATTCGCAGAGTATCCGTAATTGGATTCTTCCCTGAACCACTTAAATGAAAAAAGATAAGTTACGAAAAGTATAAGGAAAGATCCAAACAAGTGAAAAGGGTACCTCATCCTTTGCAGGCTTTGTTTCTTTTCATGCAGGTTTCCGAGTATGTAGTAAACTATCCCTGTTGAAAGGAATACAAGGAAGAACGCATAGGATATGTCGTAATACCTGTCAAGAAAGCCGAACCAATAAAATGTTTCAGAGCCGATATAGGCTCCAATCGTTAGCAGTCCAAGATATTCCAATGACAGTGAGCCGGTCAGGTAAGCCAATGGAATAACTCCCAAAAACCAGAACAGGAAAGCATTAGGCCAGTGGGAGCTGATATGGAATATCTGCCCTATAAGAAAAATTCCTGAGCCAAACAAAATTCCGCCCAAAAATATCAATGAGCTGCCGACTTTTGGAAAGCTGGCTTTTTGGAATTTCATCAGGTATCCAATGTGGTAAGAAGCTATGATTGCTGCAAGGATTGAAAGCACCTTTACATATTTTGGTATGGTATCCCAGTTCAAAGCGAAGAACAGTATAATTCCTGCGCCAATCATCAAAGCGCCGAAGATAGATATTATAGATACTATTCCAATGTGGCTATCTTCAGCTTCCTTTTGAGAGGTTTTGTAAAGGGAAGAAATCTTCTGCAGCTGGGCTTTTGAAATGATGCCTTGGCTAACCCATCTTCTTGCTTCGGTTAATAAGAAATTGTATTTGCCAGAAACATCAGATTTACCTTCGCTTTTAGCCATAATCATATTATTTTATTTTGATGTTTATAAAACTTATGGGCTTTGTCTAGGTAACTCACGTAATCTATCTGGGACTAGAGTATGGTATTCGACAACATCCTTTAAATTGGTTACCCCTATAGTGCCAATTGGATATGAATCAGTGTCGTCTCCCGAAATCGCTGCACGAAATGCAACATAAATCCCGTCTTTGATTTCGTTTAACCCAAGAACATGATAAACCATTTGTTCAATATAAGTTATGCCGGGAGCATTTATTCTTACCCTTGCAACTTCAAAAACTTTGGGAGGCAAGACACTTTTATCAGCAGGATAAACTTGACTATGATTCAAGACAGGAAGATCATCTATGGAAAAAGTCAGTTCCCTTGCCCCTCCAACTGGTGCCATTGTTTAAGGTAATGCACATCAACATTTAAAACTTTTCATTCCTTTCGAATAATAAACAAATAAATTTTTAAACAACAAAATATTGCATTTTTCCTATGTCAATCAAAAATCAGGTCAAAACAGCAGTGCTGCTGGCGCTGCTGACGGCAATATTCCTTTTCATAGGAAGCTTATTTGGAAGAGCAGGATTTATCTTTGCACTTATATTTGTCGGCTTAATGAACTTTGGATCTTACTGGTTTTCTGACAAGATTGTTTTGTGGATGTATAAGGCAAAAGAAGCCAAGCAAAGCGAATATCCGGATCTATTTAAGATTGTCAGTGAAATTTCAAGGCTGACTGGACTGCCGATTCCCAAGGTTTATGTGATTCCGACAAACTCCCCCAATGCGTTTGCTTGCGGGAGGAGTCCCGGCCATTCAGCTGTGGCAGTTACAGAAGGAATAATGAAAATATTAAATCATGATGAGCTAAAGGGGGTTCTTGCCCATGAATTTGCACATATTAAAAACAGGGATACACTCATATCCACGATAGCCGGCACAATAGCAGGAGTTATATCTTACATCAGCAACATGTTCATGTGGTCTGCGATGTTTGGAGGAAGAGACGATGACAGCAGGAGAAACATTTTTGGCCTGCTTGCGCTGGCAATCCTTACGCCCATTATTGCATCAATGATTCAGCTTGCGATATCGAGAGGCCGGGAATATTTTGCAGATGAAACGGGGGCAAAGACAGTCAGGAACGGAAACCATCTTGCAAATGCCTTGGAAAAGATAGAGAAAAATGTCGATGTAAATCCTATGAGGTTCGGAAACACTGCGACTGCTCACTTATTCATTTCAAATCCTTTTCGGGGCCAGGCATTTCTAAGCCTTTTTATGACACACCCCAGCACCAAAACAAGAACTGAACGACTAAGGGCAATGAGATTTTAGATTTTTTTTATTTACCCAATAACGATTTATCTTCTTTCTTTTGTATCGACACATTTATTATTTTTTCTTCCATTCCTCTTTTAATAATCCCATGATGTATTCATCTTTTATTTTTCCATCTGCCATGCACCTGAATGCCTTCATTCTAACCCCTTCAATTTTATAACCGAATCTTTTTTGCATCTTGAATGAAAAATGATTGCCTTTAATCAAACCATTTTCAATCCTTCTTAATTTTAATTTATTAAACGCAAACTTTATCCGCTCACCAAAAGCTTCAGTCCCATATCCTTGACCATGGTAGTTTGCATTAATCCAGATGCCTCCACCTGCTGTCCCTTGGAACTTATTTATTCTATCTATACTTATTCCCCCAATAATTTTTTTCTCGGATTTAAGCTCAATAGCAAAATCGTAAGAAGTTCTTTCTTTTCTTTTTTTAGCATTTTCCGCGCAATGCTTTATCCAATTTTCTGCATCTTTCTTTGTATAGGGGTATGGGGCAAATGCGAGCCATTTACTCACCTCTAAATTATTCAGACCCTCAACTATATCTCTAACGTCCCTTTTTTCCCATTCCCGAAGAACTAATCTTTTAGTTTCTAATTTCATTCTCCCTTGCTCTTGCTCTTTTTCCTCTGAATATCTTCCAATTCATCAAGAATTTCTTTCGTGCTCCTGTCCTTTGCCCTTTCTTTTTCCGCAAATTCCTCGACTTTTGCCTCTTTTCTTTGTTCTTCTGTTTTTGCCCTGTGAGTTTTCAAGTACCTGAAGACTTTTCCAAAAATTCCTACAGCGAGGAAACCGATTCCAATAAACAGGATGAATGAAGTATAAGTTCTTAATATCAAAAGAATTATTACGCTGACAACTGCCTTAATGCTTAAAGACGAGCTGCCGCCTAGTATGGTTGCAAGTATTGGCGTTGTGTCTATCCCTACAAACTTTTCATAAATAACTATTGAAATATAGGGAAGAAGAATCAAAATTCCCATGCTCATGCAGATGCCTGTTAAAATTGACAGGAACTGCTCCAGCGTGCCTGCAAGGAAGAACAGAAAAAGAAGTAGCACTATCATGATAGTAACGTATATTATCTTGTTGTTGTTTAAATAATCCATAGTGGCAGTGTATTTTTGAATTGCGCCAGAATTCGGAAGCTCAAACTTTTCTGGTATTGCAGTTCCTATAACACCATAAAAGAACTGATTCCCGTTTATTTTTCCTAACTTGTAATCGCTGCATAAAATCCCTATTTTTGTAAAATCAAGCGGCATTGAGCTTTTTGCCATCTCTTTCTGCGCCAATTCGAGGCTTTTTTCGTCCAGAGAACATGCTGCCGTAAGCTTCAGCACAACATCTTTTTGCGCTTCAGGAGAAGAATAGGAAAAAACATCCTGCATCAATCCCTTAGCCATCTGGGGCAGATCAAGGGCAATGCCTGAGAATATTAAAGTTACAAGAAGCAGGACTATGAGATTTTTGACAATCCAGATGCCGAATCTTCTTAGCATAGAATCAAAACTAAATAATCAAGATTTAAAGGTTTCTAATTTACAATTTCATTTAACAAATTCAACATTTTCTATATTTTCAAATTGCCTGTCCCCAGTCAGATATTTTATATTCATTTTCTTTGCGATAGTGTACCCAATAGAATCCACGTAAGATAAATCTTTTTTGTAATGCTGCTTCCTGAAATCCATAGCTTCGATAATCATTGAGTTGCTAACCGGAACGACAAATTCTGCGTACCTGTTAAATAATTCCAAAGCTTCTTCTTTATTGTACAAAGCAAGCAAATGATAATACAATTCCATCAAATTAAGCTGAGTTGTCACTATTTTCACATCTTTTGTGTAAGGCAGATAGTTTTGATTGCCTACAATAATCTCATAGAAGGCATAAGTGTCAAAAAAGAAACTGCGCATTTTACCATCCGGCTCTTGCCCTATCTTTGAATTCCTGTCCGGATATTTTTCTCTTTAACCTGCCAAAAGTATCAGAGATATCTGTAACTTTGATTATTTCAAACTTAACTTTGCTGTTGGGTTTTATTTTTTCCTTTTCTGCAACTTCCTTGGGTATTATAAGGCCTATCGAAGAACCCCATTTTTTTACAATCGCTTCTGTTTCCATTTTTTAATCACATTTAGTTATATCCTTTAGTTAGATAGTAAGATATAATCAAATATTTAAAGGTTTCTAATCTTTATCACTTTATCTATCAAATCCAATTCGAAATTCCCTTCTTTTGTCACCAATAAAGCATCATAACTTTTTATCGTATCAGGAAATTTATCCTTCATTTCCCTAAGTATCGAGCAAAGATTCTTAAATGAGTCAATTTCTATTTCCAACTCCAGCTGCCAGGGGCCAACACAGGATATCACAGCAGTAATATTTTTTTGAAGCCTGCACCAGTAAACAATTGAAGGAAGAACGCCTCCTTTTGGATTATGCAAATAAACCAAAACTTTGTAGTATTCATATCCTAGCTTTGAAGTGTCTATAGACGGTCTGAAGTAAACTATGATTCCTGATTTTTTAAGATCCCGAATCGTTTTCTTTATAGTTTTCACATTCTTTTTGGTTTTTTGCGAAAGCTCGCTGTAACTTATCCTTGAATTTAACGATATGAATCTGAGCATTTTTATTGCTTCATCTGAGATTTCTTTCATCAAAGGCTTTTCCTGGAACGAGCTTTCAATGAGCCTTGATTGAACATCTGTTAAATACCCTCTTGTATGGTATTCGAAGCTTACATTCATCAGGATTGCAGAATCCCTTATTAAGCTCCCATATTTGTCCTGCAATAGATTGAAGAAATTATTGAAATCATGAGGTGTTTTTGCAAGAACGCAAATGACAGCATCATAAATGCCTGCGCATTCCCCGTACCACCAGACTCTCGGATGGTTTCTAATATATTCAAAAAATTTATTTTTATCTTCCTGAGATTTTGTATGCAGTGAAATCCACAGCTTCCAGACCGTTAATCCGAATCTTGATGGGTCCAATAGGCAGTAATATCCCCTTATGATTCCCTTTTTCTCAAACTCTTTAAGCCTGTATTCTGCAACTGTCCTTGAAACCCCTGCTTTTCTTGACAGTTCGCTTATGGGGATTCTTGCATCTAATTCGATTGCTGACAAAATCTTTCTGTCGACCTTATCCATCTTAAAATTATTAATTTCAGTCATTTTTTATTGATAAAAATACCATTATTTAGTAATAATTGGTGAATACTTATTTAAATATGTTTCGGTTTTCAAATATAATGCCATTAGAACTACAAACACAAACCCGTCTCACGAATAATCTAGTAGCTAGATTTATGAATCATGCATACACAGATGGAACATTCGAATTTTCTCGGCAGGAACAACCCAATCAGTTTGCCCATAGTTTTTTGGATACTTTACATCAGAATGGAATTGGAAATTCCCAAGAAGATGCTCCAATTGTAGCAGTTTTAGGCAGTGGAAATGGAAGAGACGACTATCTTTTTGCTCAGCATGGATTTGAAGTTATCGCATTTGAGTTAAATCAAACAGCTAGAGATAATATTTTATCAAGATTTAGTCAAGGAGGTTTAGAAAATAGACTAACTGTAATGGAGAATTTTTTTAATAATGATGATCTTAAACCCCGTTCTCTTGATGCAGTTTATGCTGTATCAAGTGTACACTATTTTAATCCTCTTCAATTACATGAGCTTTTGAGTATCTACTGTGGATTATTAAGAGATACGGGCTTAGTAGGATTAGCATTGAAAACGAGAAATGCGTCTTGGTATAGGGAATTTCGCGAACATGGTTTGAACCCTCAGGAAAGATTTGATGTATCTGACCTAATAAAACCTTCATTTATAGAAGATTGTAAAGTATACGGGTATCATCATGAACTTAGCCAAGAACCAAAAGGGAGCGCTAGCATTTATTTAACCAGATGGTATTACACAATTCCCCAACTGGAAGCAATCGCGAAAGCAAGTGGATTCAAAGTTGAAGCTTCAAAACCTTGGCAAGTTGAAAATTACGATAGGCATGGAAAAACTGAAGAATTTGCATATCTTGTACTAAAACCGATTCGTGGGGCAGCACAAAAGTGATAGCTATAATCATAGGGGCAGGAAGGGGAGCAAGAATAATGCCTTATTCTAGGGATTATCCAAAATGCTTCACAGAGATTAATGGAAAAAGAATATTAGACTACATTCTGGACGCTCTTAATGATTCTGCAATAAAAGATATTCATTTCATTGGCGGTTACTTAATAGATGTAGTCAAAAAACAATACCCACATTTTGTTTTTCACCATAATACGGAGTGGGAAACAAATAATATACTTGCTTCATTATTTTATGCGGAAGATTTTATGAAAAATGGATTTATTTCAACATATTCTGACATCGTATATACTCCGGAAATAATAAAAAATATTTTGGAAAGCCCATACGATATTACTTTAGCTGTTGACACAGATTGGAAATCAAGATACAAAAGTAGACTTCTTCATCCAATGGAAGATGCCGAGAAAGTTATTTGCAAAGGCAATAAAATTGAAAGGGCATCTAGAAACATTCCAAATGATAATGCCAATGGAGAATTTATAGGAGTTGCGAAATTTAATGCAAAAGGAGCACAAAGATTCATTGAATATTACCATAAATCAAAACAAAAATATGATGGGCTTCCATTTCAAGAGGCTTCATCATTCAAAAAGGCTTACTTAATTCACCTATTGCAGGAAATGGTAGATCAAGGTGAAGAAATATTCTGCCTGACTACCCACGGAAAATACCATGAGATAGATACAATTGAAGATTTAAAACTGACGTCAGAGGCATTATCAAAATGAGTAAATTATTTCCTACAGCAGTAATCGGAAGCATGCCGCGCCCAAAGTATGTCCAAGATTTGATAAACCCCGAACTAAACAAGAATGTAGACTCAGAGGACTATCAGAAAAAACTACAAACTGCTATAAAGTTTATCATACAATTCCAGGAGAGTGCAGGAATAGACATAATAAGTGATGGTGAATGGAGGAGGTTATCTTACGTAGGGGTTATTGCTGATTTGCTTAACGGGTTTGAAAGAACACATAAGAATGGATTATGGTGGCACACAGTAACAAATAAAGTTTCTTTAAATAGAAAAAACTTATTTGCTGATGAAGCCAAGTTTATTCTTGAAAGCACTAAATGCAAAGTAAAAGTTGCGCTCCCATCCCCATTTTTAATCGGTGCCAGAATGTGGAATGAAGAAAAATCAAGGAAAGTTTACCCATCTCGATACGAATTTATGAAAGAAATAGCCAAATATCTGAAAGATGAAATAATTGAGCTTAAAAAAGCAGGAGTTTCAATAATTCAAATTGACGACCCAAACCTATGCCTTTTTGTAGATTCAGAATACAGGAAAAAATTTGATAATCCGGAAGCAGAATGTGAACAGGCAGTTGAATTAATTAACGATACAGTTAATGGCATTGATGATATACAAATAGCATTACATTTGTGCAGAAGTTCTGGCACAAGGAGTAGGCAGATAGCAACACAAACTTCTTCAGGATTTGTCGGAAAAGGAAACTATGATTTCATTTTGCCATACCTGCAAAAATTAAAAGTTAACCAGTTCGCAATGGAATTCGCAAACTCTGATGCAGGCAGTTATTCAGTTTTGGAGCACCTCCCAAAAAATGCTAAAATTGGATTTGGCTGTGTTGATGTGGGCGCAGGTATTGCAGATACATCAGAAAAAATTGCCGAGAGAGTTGAGAACGCTCTTCAATATACTTCCAAAGAAAAAATTATTCTTAATCCAGACTGTGGATTTGCTCCAGGAAATCAGGCAAATGTATCACTTGATGAAGCGTACGTTAAACTAAAAGAAATGGCAAAAGCTGCTGAAATACTTAGGAAGAAATATGGATGATATATTAAAAATCTTAATTCTCCCTGTACTCTCCCTCAACCACTTCCTTAATCACCTTCGCCTTCTGCGGCCCTATCTTCCCTACTTCCTGTAGTTCTTTCTCGGAAGCATTAACAATATTCTTCACGCTCTTGAAATGTTTTAGCAAAGGCTTTGATAAAGTCAGATTAATTCCGGGAAATGAGCTGATAACATATTCCTGCTGCTCCTTTAAAGAAGATGGCTTTCTGTCTGCATGGACATTAAAATTCTTTCCGGTTTCTTCCTGCTCCCTTCTTGCGATTATCTGCAGCAAACCCGCAGTATCCCTGAAGCTTTTTGTCTGTATTATCGGGATTCCGTAAGAAACTGCTATTGTTGCCATCATGCCAAGGATTGCGTTATGATGGATATTTCTTACAGCATAAATGTCCTGCGAGCCTTCAATAACAATAATTGGCCTTTCAAAATTATTCTTTAAATTCTTAATCTGATTTAACAGCCTTCCGTCAATTATGGAATCCACGAAATCCTCTACTGTCTTTATCTCAACGCCGCATCTTGAGGAAAGAACATAGTCAGCCGATTCAAGAGTTTCAAGGCTGACTGTAATCCCGTTCTCAGCCATTTCTTTAATCACTCCGCTTGCCTTTTCCCTGTAATCCGCGAAAATTTTTATCTTTTCTTCGGCGAGTTTGGGCATCGGAGCTTCTTTTTTCTCGTATAGCGCAAGCGTAAGCTTTCTTTTCAGGTCAGCAAGGTTTCTGAACATTTTCTTTTCCTTGTGATGTGCCACCCACCTGTATGTCTCGTCGCGTGTGCCTTTAACCATAAGAATTATGACCCTTCCTTTTTCCTGCCTTCCTGTTCTTCCTCTTCTCTGTATGCTTCTTATCGCGCTCGGTATAGGCTCGAAGAAAATGACCAAATCAACCTTGGGGATGTCAAGCCCTTCCTCTCCAATCGAAGTTGCGACAAGAACATTGAACAGCCCGTTTCTAAAATCTTCCAGCATCTGCTTCTGCTCTTTCTGGCTCAGTCCCGTTTCTCCTTTCTTCTGCTGGCCGACGAATATATTTGCTTTAATATCACTCAAGGTGTTTAGCTTATGGATTACATCAAGGGCATTGTCCCTGTACTGGTTAAAGATTATTATCTTGACGCTTTGATTTTTCTTAACTTCCGCATCAACAATGTTTTGCAGCTCTATCAGCTTCGGATGCTCAACTTTTTCCTCAAAAAGAATTCTTGCCTTTACCATTGCTGTCTTGAAATTTGAATCTGACATGATTGATGCAATGGCTTTTGTCTTTGCTGTCCTTGAATCCATAATCAACTTTTCAAAATACTTGTGCAATGCTGCTATGCCTTGCGTCTCGAGCAGCTCAAGAGCATGATATATCTTCATCGTTTCTGCCAGAACTGAAATTGCATTCCAGATGGCAAAATCCTTCTCTCCCTGTGAAATTCTGCTTCTTAATTCTGCCTGAATCTGCAGCAACTCTGATCTCGATACAAATCTTATATCCACCTTTTTCAGTATTCCTACATTTTTTAATTTTTCAAATCTTTCCCTGAGAAAAAGCATAAGAAATTTTTGAATATCGACAAAAACTCTTGGCAGGTCAACCTTGACCCAGTCAACATGGATTTCCTGGACATATGGCTTTACATCAGGATCTTCATCAGTCCTTACCTCAATGCCCTCGATAAAAAGATTCCTGCAGACTTCCTGTATTTTCTCCATGTCGCTTCCTGGCGAAGCTGTCAGGGCAATTATCCTCGGATGGCTCGAAAGCTTCATGAACTGCTTTGCAACAAAAACATAAGCATAATCGCCTACTGCGCGGTGAGCTTCATCTACTCCAAGAAGGCAGACTTCTTCAAGATTTATCCTGCTGCTGATTATATCATTTTCAAGGCCCTGCGGAGTTGAGAAAATAATTTTTGATTTCCTCCATAGGTTTCCTCTTTTCTCCGGGCTTATCATTCCTGTAAAGATTGACATTTCCTCTTCTTTGATTTCAAAATGCTCCTTGAAAACATTCATGTACTGCTCAATCAACGGCCTTGTTGGACCAATGAAAAGAATCTTGGAATTTGGATACTGCTTCAGCCTGTGAGCAGCAAGCATAAGAAAAACATTCGTTTTTCCCATTCCTGTCGGCAGGACGACCAATGTATTTTTTTCTGCGGCTGTGGCTAAGATAGTCTGCTGGTACAGCCTCGGCTCAAAGTTCTTAATCATAAAACGTGTATCATTTCAATATATTTAAATATAAGTCTTTTCAGGATACCAATTGCAGGCATTTTTACTTGGAGTACGGGATGCTTAAAAAGAGGTATCTTAAGGTAGGGTCATTGATTTTTTTCTATTTAGCTGTATCCTTAGGCTTGATTATTGCATTTTCAATGTTTGTGCTTGGTGTCAATAATTGCTGGGATTACAGCGCAAAATCAACTTGTGAAACAAATTCAAAATGCACATGGCACAGCGATGCTTGGGGCTCGGGATGGTGCGAGCAGCTTGACTGCTGGAGCTTTTATACTCAAAAGGATTGCCGAAGTTCAAATTCAACTGCAAACTTGACGTGCACATGGAAAACACCATCTGCTCCTCCAGGATATTGCACAGAAGCATATTGCTGGGATTTTTCAGGAACAAATGAAAGTGTGTGCATAAATACAACAAAAAATTACGGCTCGGATTGCCTTTGGGGCCCTACTGACCCGGATCCAAACTATTTTGGGTATAATTGCTTTGGAGGCTCTCAGTGTTATAGTACTGGCACTAATCCATCATATACAGAAGCGCAATGCAAAAACATAACATCATGCTCATGGGGGGCCTGCTACGAGCAAGGGTGTTGGGACTATAAAGCACAAGGGACTTGCAATGCAGATAAAGATTGCTACTGGACAAGTTATAATTACTGCGATAAAATCGGCTGCTGGGACTCGAAACATAATACGGAAATTTCATGCACCAACACAAGCGACACGCTGAACTGCAGATGGTCAAAATGGGGTTATTGCGAGGCATTAAACTGCTGGTCTTTTCAAAATAATGAATCAGGATGCTTAAATACAGGAGTAACTGGATTGGAATGCACTTGGAATAATCCATGGTGCGAGACTAAATCCTGCTGGCAAAACAAAGACGCAACAAGCTGCGCTGGCAAATCAGGCTATGACGGAAAAAACTGCACATGGAAAACGCCTACTATTTCAACCCAAGGATGGTGTGAAAAGATTGGCTGCTGGAACGTCGGCAATTCTACAAACGGCTCAATTACAGAAAGCGCATGCGTAAACAATTCCTATGGCATGAGCTGCGCATACGAAAGCAACACATGGGGAAGTTTTTGCTATGAGAACCGCAATACTTCTGTACTGACATGCTCCAATATTACAGATGAAAAGAAATGCTATGACTCAACATGGTGCTGGTGGGATTCTGTGTCAAACAAATGCAATGAGCCGACAGTTGGCTCAGAAGGTGGAGCAGTTGGAGGAAGTTTGGTAGCGCCTGGATGCTGGATTTTTGACTCAAACCAAACCTCTTGTACAAATACAACAGGCTGCACCTATGACGCTACAAATAAAAAATGCAATATCAATACTGTTTCATCGGTAGCCGTAGGCATCCAAGCCAATGGTTTAAATTGCACGCTTCTTAATAACACCAATTTGTGCAATAGCGTAACAGTTCTGCCTTATTGCTGTGAATGGCAGGGCACTACTTGTGCAGAGAATAAGTACACAACAACCTGCAGAGACAACCTTCAAAAACCACCAGAAGGAGCTACTTATTGCGAAGATTATAATTCGCTGACTTCAGAGGCTAAGTGCAATGAGATATCAAACCATCCATGGTATATGGCATGCAGGTGGAATAACGGAACAAAACACTGCGAATTCAAGAATGACCAGGTCTTTACCCAGGGAGAGCAAGGCGATATGGACCTTGTTGACAACAAAGAGCTATGCGAAAAGGGCGTTGGCGGCCAATGGGTGACTGAAAGCTATTGCGGTATCGGAAACATGACTAATGCATCCCTCACAATCGGAAGATGCGCACCGAAATTAGGCTCTCAAGGCGGAAACTGCGATACTGCGTGCTTCAAATGCGAATTTAAGCAAGATGGATCTAATCATAGCACAGAAAATGCGGTAAGGACATCATGCGAAGGATCAGATTTAGGATTCTGCGTCTTTAGAGCAGACGCCGGAGCGCTGAATAAATTTGGCTATTGCGAGCCTAGCAAAGAAATCAAAGGAGGCAGCGTTGGCAAATGTGATGCGAACAATTGTGATGCGTGCAATTCCTATAATCCAACAAATGCCAAAGCTAAATGCCAGGAATCAAAGTGCGAATGGAAGGTTGATTTGCTGGACCCAACAAAAGGATTTTGCGCATCATCAGGAACAACAACATGTATCGATAGGTGCGAAGACTGCAAAGAGCAGCAGGTATGCGTTGAGAAAGGAAGAGGAGTAAACGGCTCATGCACTTGGGACGCAAGTATAGGAATATGTAAAAAATCCTCTACTTCTGATAATACAGGCGCTGTTGAAACATGCTTTGACGGCGTAGACAATGACGGCGATACAAAGGTAGACTGCGCAGATGGGGGATGCTTTACGGATCCTTTCTGTGGCGGCGCCTCTATCAAGGATTGCTGGCAGTACGCAAACAATGCAACATGCGTTACTAATGGATGCTCATGGTTTAATGACACTTACGGCTCCTGGTGCGACCAGCCCGGAGCTGTATGCTGGCAATACGATGGGGATAATGCTGGCTGCAACTTGCAAAATGTCTCTTGTCAATGGCAGCCATCAACCGGCGGCGCAAGCCTATGCAATTTAAACTCGTCAGTTTGGGATGTCTGCGGGCCACTGAACCAGAGCCAATGCAGCGGAAACAGCAAATGCTACTGGTTCATAGATCCGTATTTCAGCGGCTATGGCTCCTCTAAAGGTTGGTGCGGCCATAAATATGAGTACTGTTATTTTAATCAAACACTGGCAACTAGCCAAACAACTTGTGAAAGCGCCAATAGCACAATGGGAAACTTAAGTTGCGCATGGAAATCCGACCAATGGTCTCCAAATGGAGGATTCTGCGAGCCCGGATGTTTTAAGCTTGGAAGCAACTGCAACACTGATGGGATGTGTAAAAGCCACGACGGCTGGTGCAACCCAATCGGGTTTGGAGGGAATGGTACAACCAGCGGGGGCCAGTCTTTTAATTGCTTCCAGTTTGAATCTCAAACAACATGTATCAACCAAACAAACTGCAAGTGGTTCCCTGATCAAAATCCAACATGTGATATAAGCAGAGCGACAAATTGCGGGCAATATTTCGGTAAAACAGGATGCAATGCAAATATTAACTGCTCATGGACAGGCGAGATAACAGAAGGAACAGGAGGGTGGTGCGATAACAAAATCAATAAATGCAGATGGAACAGCAGCATATCGGCAACTCAAAACCAATGCGAGACTGATCCATTGTGCTTTTGGAAGAGCTGGGGAGCAAGTTACAGCTCTTGCGAGCCAAAGGTCACTAATCAGACTACAGAAACCGGCTGCACAAGCCTTAATGGCACCTGGCGCAGCGGCTGGTGCGAATCTGCGAATACTGTGCAGATGTTTTCCGGCATGGAGATGGATAGCCCTCCAACTCCGCTGGGCAATGATCCGTGCCCTGAAACTGGTGTTCCTGCATACAGCGATATATGTTACTTTGGAATGAAGGATAGCAAAGATAACTTTGGCTTGGGCACCGGAGTTAACAACATTAGAGATGCAGCCATGTGCAATGGCATAACAACATGGCAGGGCATAGGCAGCGGGAACAATACTGCTAAATTCTACTGGTATATGGATTCAGACGGAAAATCAACCGGAGGGTGCGCACTGAACTCAAATTCAAGCAGCAGCGGATGGGACCTTTACTTTAGATATGAAGCAAGCTATTCCAATGGCTCTGTGACAGAATTGAAGAAATCATACAGGTGCATTAGCGGAGACTGGAAAGCTACTGACATCTCTTTAAGCGCATGGAAACAAAAAATGTGCAATGAGATACAGGGTGGCATGATAAGCATAAACAAAAATGATCTTACAGCAATAAGCGGCCTGCTCAATTTATCAGCTACATTGAGATTCTATGCCGCTACCGCGAACTCAACAGCCAACGAGTCTAATCCTGTGGACACCGTAGGACCTTCATACTTCACACCAGGAACACTGGATTTTGTGTCAGAGTGCTGCTGGGGAACAGGAGACTCAAGCTTGGATTGCGATGGAGATGGATTATCACCACAAAATGATCCTGAATGTTCCCTCATGCTTTACAAAGGGTATGTGCCTTTTGAAGATTGCTTTGGCAATAACATAGATGAAGATGCTGATGGATTAACAGATTGCTTTGATTATGACTGCACAGGCAATCAATATTGCGCTGAGAACAATCTCGGTGTCGAGGCTGCAGGATATGCGGATACTGTTGCTCCGAAGATAGTCTACTGGAACGTAGAAAAATACCCGGATTCGGCGCTTTTAAGCTTTGATACAGACGAGCCTACAAATGGCACACTTGATTTCTTTGGAAACTCAAGCAGCTGCGTTACTCTCAACAGGACATTATATGATGTAGGTATCTACAATAACAAGACGCAGAAATACAAGAATTGGCACGAAGTTGATCTTTACAATGACGCCGGCATAAATTCACTAAACTATGATTTAAGCGGAAATAAAACATACTTCTACAAATTAAAAGTATGTGACGACACTGCCAATTGCGCGCAAAGCAAATGCTCTAACTTCACTACAGCTACCTCGGCGGCGAAATGCAAGAAATGCAGCTTCATATTCAACATGGATTTGCCGTTAGGATGGAGATTAGACCTTGATTTAGATACCAATGGGGCTTATGAAACATCATTACGCAGGCAATGCGGGGCAACAGCCGGCATCTCGATTAATTACACTACTGCCAGAAGCGTCAATATGAGGCTTAGGGACAACTCTTCCAATACTACAATATTTTTCTTGGATGCGAGGATTACCAGGAGCCTGGCCCATAATGAGGAATTGAGAGACATTGACGACAGCGGAGGCATCAAAAATGGCACAACATCAACAACATCAGGGGTTACAACAGGATATACCGGATTAAGCAAGGAGATGTCAAACAAGCTTGTCGACAAGTTCCATCCAAAATCATGCATGGTGCAAATTGACAAAGCTGGCGGCGATTGCTCTGCATTGTACCATTGTGATGACAATCTGGCAAATTGTGTTAGAAGGGATACTAATCCGACAGTAAGCCTGAATGAAACAGGGCCGAACTACTGCATATGGAAGACACCATGCATCTTCTCAACTTATGCCGGAGGCAAGCCTGGAACATCCTCTTCAAGCAGCAGTTCCAGCAGCTCTTCCAGCGGTGGAGGCGGTGGAGGGGGCGGTGGAGGCGGTGTGACATCAAGCAACGCAGAGGCCAGCACTGGAAGATTATGGGATTCTTTGCAAGGAGGAACGAGCGCCAATGTGAACGTCAATAACGTAAAAATTACAGTAACCAAGATATCATTCGATGTAAAAAACACAATTGCAAATGCCGAGTTGACAGTTGAAAGCCTGAAATCAAACCCGATAGCAACAGAGGCATCAACCAAAGTGTATCAATACCTTCAATTAATAAGGAAAAACATCGGCGAGCAGGACATTTCAAAAATTACAGTGGCTTTTAAGATTGCAAAATCATGGATGCTGAGCAATTCAGTGCCTGAGGACAATATTGCTTTATTCCGATACAGCGAAAACAAGTGGAACGAGCTGATCACCTTAAGAATAAGCTCTAACGAGGAATATGTGTTTTATGAGTCTGAGACTCCCGGATTCAGCACATTTGCAGTCGGAAGCAGGGTATCAGCAAGCCAGCTTGCATCAGACCAGCCGATAACGCCGGCATCTGAGGTTACTCCCCCAGCCGAAGCCCCTGAGCAAATAACAGAACAGCCAGCAGTTGAAACAGCTCCGAAAACCCAAGAGCTTAAGAAGCCAGTAGGCAAAGCCGCAATTATCTGGACTGTTGTATTGATAGCGGCTCTTGCAGGATTGGTGTATAAGTTGTGGGGGAGGGTTATAGCATAATGTCAAATTTATTTCTTAGCCTCAACTATCAATTCAGCTTTCTTAACGCCGGTTGACGGCCAGTAAGAAATAATTTTTATTTTTCACGCCTTAGAATCTAGTATCCTTCAAAATCTCTTTCTCATAAATCTTGTAGCTCAATACGGCGCCAAGGACAAACATAAACACAACAATCTTTCTGCTTCCGTAATAAACTCCTATTGCATATCCGATAAGAAAACCAATCATGATGATAACAAAAGGAAACTGAATATTATCTCTTCTTTCATAAAGCAGCCTTCCTGCAAATAATCCGGATATTAAAGCTATAAGATAGCTCACGAATGCGCTCGGAGCTGATAATGCAAGCGCGATGCCTATCAAAGCGAATATCAGGAAGAAAACTTCCATGTAATTCTTGTAAAAATGGCTCATTACGGCCCCTTCCAGATTTTTCTTTCAATCGTGACGTAGTAGGCAATCCAAAGAATTACGCCGACCAACAGCGACAATACCAGGGCAAAGAATATAGGAATTTTGACTATCATCAGGATGCATGCAACAGCAATCGCAGGAAATGTAAAAGCATAAATCATCCTGCTGCCGAACATTATCTTGGAGCCGTCAAGCGGTGGAATCGGAAGCATGCTTGTAATCGCATAAACTACATTGAACATGATTGCCTTTTCAACCAAAGGATTCGGAAATATTGCATAAATAATTTTCAGAAAGATGAGCAGCATCAAAGTGAAAAGAGGCCCGGCAAGAGCAACCATTGCCTGCCCGACATAGTTTACTCCGTACCTAAAAAACCCAAGCCTGTGGCCTGCAAGATGATGCATCAAAAATCCTCCCGGTATTATGAGCCAAAACCTTCCATTGGTTATGAAGGCAATGGTCAAAGCAAACAAAAGACCGAATGTCCACGCCTTGTATTCTACCTGATAGCCGATAGCAAGGCCCCAAATCCTCTGCCCCGCATCATGGACAAGAAAAGCCAATGCAACAATCAGGATTGCGTTGAAGAGGTTGAATATTCCTGCCGCAGGGTCAAAAGTATCAGTGCCCCATTCCTTGAATGAAATTATGAAGGCAACAGCAAGAATGGAAAATATCATCCCCCTTACTTCATGCTTCGAGAACTTATAGTACCTGTTAATCTTGTCTTTCAAGTCAACTATTTCTCCCATAATGGATTAATTAGAAACAGAATATTTAAAGATATCTTTATTTTATTCCAATGCAAGGCTGTAAACATCGTCTTCTTTCTTTATTTTCTTTTCCTTCAGCAGCTTTTCAACAAATATTTCAACTTCTTTTTGGTCAATGCCTGTAACCTGGGAAAGCTGCTCAATGGTAAGCTGGCTCACTTTAAGGCAGATGAGTACTGTGTTGTGAATTACTGCATTCAGGCTATGCCTTAGGAAATCATTTTCCGCCCTTTCCTGCTTTACAATCATGTCAACGCTGTGAAGGCGCGCCTGCAAATCATTCAAAAAGTTTGAAAGCTCCTGGCTTGACATTATAAGCTGCTCCGGCTTAAGAACTTCAAGAGAAGACGGCATGTATTCAAAGCAGAAACTGATGAGCTTCTTGGTCCCTTTTATGACAAGCTCAAGCTCAACGAATTTGCTCCATAGGCCTTTTTCCTCTTTTGCATCAGAATAATCTTCATTTAATACAACAAGCTCAGAATCTTCCTTGATGTGCTCTATGTATTCTTTCAGCGCCTTTTCAACATGCTCTTGCGGCTTTCCGAGCACTTCGATTATGGTCCTGCACCTTATATGGGCGTGTTCTCCTTGTTTTTCATGCTCTGTCATTGGCATTTAGAAAGGCAGGCAATTTATAAAGGTTTTGAGGCACTGGCGAAACTTATTTATATAAAACCAGATGGAATTTCTGAATATGGTAAACATAATAAACTGGCTCGTGCCACAGGAGAAAAAATTCTTTGAGATGCTGGTGAAACAGTCAGAAATTGCCGTTGAAGCTGCAAAAGAGCTAAAGGACTTCGTCGATAATTATTATAAATTTGAAAGAAGCGAAAGGAAATCCAAGTCAGAGGCAATAAAGCAAATTGAGCTAAAAGGCGATGAATCAGCAAAAAAAATCATTGAAAAATTAAACAAGAAGTACATAACGCCTATTGACAAGGAAGAGATACGCCAAATGGTAGTTCTTATTGATGATGTCACAGACCTTATCAACGCTGTTGCATTAAGATTTGTTATTTTTGGCATGGAAAGGATTGATGCGCATATAGTAAAATTAGCCGAGATTGCCAACAATTCCGTGGCCGAAATGAGCAGGAGCTTGCTTGACTTAAAAAAAGTAAAAGATGTAAACGAGCATTATTCAAGAATCCATAAGCTTGAAACAGAGGCGGACGAGATATACTCCAAGGGAATTGACGAGCTTTTTCATTTCCATAAAAATCATGTCGACATAATCAAATACAAGGAAGTATATGAGCTTCTTGAAAAAATAACTGACAAATGCGAGGACGTAATAAATGTCATGCAGAGCTTAGTTTCAAAGCATTGATGAATCATCCAAATTTTCCTTTTATGTAATCACTTGTCAGCTTGTTCTTCGGCTTTTCAAAAATCTTTTTTGTATCGGAATATTCAACTACTCTGCCGTTGAGAAGATAACATGTATAATCCGATATTCTTCTTGCCTGCTGCATGTTGTGAGTTACTATTATTATTGTATGCCTGTCCTTGAGTTTTTTAAGAAGGTCCTCTATTTTTGCAGTTGAGATCGGATCTAAGGAAGAGCATGGCTCATCAAGAAGCAATACATCGGGGCTTACAGCCAGAGCCCTTGCGATGCACATTCTCTGCTGCTGGCCTCCTGAAAGCCTGAACGCAGAAATATTTAGCCTGTCCTTGACTTCCTGCCACAAATCAGCTTTCTCAAGGCTTTCTTTTACAGCTCTTTTGATTTCATCCTGGCTGTGCCCATTTTGCAGCCTTAATCCATAAGAAACATTGTCAAAAATTGACATTGGAAACGGGTTTGGTTTCTGGAAAACCATCCCGATTTTCTTCCTTAAGCTTACAACATCAGTTTTGTCGCCGTAAATGTCTTCATTATTATACAGGATTTCTCCGTTTATTCTTGATATTGGAATAAGGTCATTCATCCGGTTAAGGCACCTGATTAGTGTTGATTTGCCGCATCCTGAAGGACCTATTAATGCAGTTATCCTGTTTGCATATAGATTCATGTTGATATCAAAAAGTATCTGTTTAGAGTTGTACCAGAAATCAAGATCCTTAATCTGAATTTTTTCTTCTGCCATTCTACCATTCCTTTCTTTTCCTTATCCTGTATCTTGCAATAAAAATAGAGAGATTCATAAGAAATATCAAAGCTATAAGCACAAGTGCAGTTCCAAGGGCGTAAGTTCTTGCGTAAGGGCTGGCGTGCTGTGTAGCCAGGATGAATAGGTGATAAGGAAGCGCCATGAATTTATCAAAAACAGATGTCGGAAGATGGTTTAGAAAAAATGTTGCCCCTACCATTATTATGGGAGCCGTCTCGCCCATTGCCTTCGAGATGCCAAGAATAGAGCCGGTAAGCATCCCGCTAAGAGAGTGCGGCAATACATTTGTCCTTATGGTTTGCCATTTTGTAGCTCCGAGGGCAAGGCTTCCTTCCCTAAATGACAATGGTACTGACTTAAGCGACTCTTCGCTTGCCGTAATTATCCAGGGAAGCGTAGTGCATCCTAGGGTTAGTGAAGCTGCAATAAGCGATGTTCCAAGATTAAGCAGCAATACAAAAAAGGCAAGCCCGAATAATCCATAAACAATTGAAGGTACGCCGGCAAGGTTTCGTATGGAAAGCTTGATTATCCTAGTAAAAAGATTATCCTTTGCGTATTCATTTAGATAGATAGCGGTGCAAATCCCGATAGGTATCGATATGACTGATACTCCAAAAGCAAGGAGTAGTGTCCCTATTATCGCCGGCAAAATACCCCCTTTGGTTATGTCGCTATGTACCCACATGCTCGTTAGAAACTTTATGCTTATAACGCTCCCTCCCCCAAGGATTAGATAAAAAAGCACAAAGATAAGTGCCATGACAGAAAAATATGCAGCCATCCCAAATAAAGAAAAATAAATAACCTGCTTTATGTGCGAGTTTACCATCGGTATTTCCTCGTATGATTCTCTATGATTATATCGGAAATCAAATTTACCAGAAACGTGATTATAAACAATACAAGACCTATTGCAAATAAGGAATTATAATGAGTGCTTCCTTTTACAACTTCTTTAATTTCAATTGCTATATTTGCAGTCATGGGCCTTACCGGATCAAAGAATGAGTGTGGCATTGCGATCGAGTTTCCTGCAACCATCAGGACAGCCATTGTCTCTCCCACGGCCCTTCCTATGCCGAGCATGATTGCGGCCATTATTCCTGACATTGCAGCCGGCATCAAAGTCATCCTTATGGTTTGCCATTTTGTAGCTCCGAGGGCAAGGCTTGCTTCCCTGAAATCCTTGGGCAGTGAGGTTATCACGTCCTCGCAGATGCTTATGATTGTAGGCAGTGCCATTATCCCAACTATGATCGATGCAGTTAGTGCGTTAAGTCCGCTGCTTAATCCAAAAATTTTTGCGATAAGAGGTGATAAAAATAAAAGGCCTATCAGCCCAAGAACAACTGATGGAATTGCTGCAATCATTTCAATTACGGGCTTAATTATTTCTCTTGCTTTTGGGGTCGCAATCTCTGATATGTATATCGCGCTTGCTAATCCTAAAGGTATTGCTATAGCCATTGAGCCGATAACAACGAAGAGCGTACCAACAAAAAAGCTCAGTATTCCCCACTGTGGCTTGCCATAAGAGTTCGGATTCCAAATATTTTTCAGGAAAAAATCACCAAAAGTCACTTCAGAAAATGCCTTTATTCCGGTAATAAATAGAAAAACAAAAATCCCGATCATAACAAGAAGTGTTATTATGCTTACTGAAGAGAAAAAAGTCTCGATGGACTTTTCTTTTAAGTTTTTGCTATTTCCCATAATCAATCAGCCAAGGCCACTTAAAGTTATGTCATTCTTTGCTTTATCCTCAGGATAAATTGAAATATAGCCTGATTTTTTTATTATGTCCTGAGCTTCGCTGCTTAGCTCAAATAGAAGGAAGTTATAGATAGGAGTTCCCTTAACTGGTGTTTTTGCAAAATACTGGACTAGCACTCTTGATAGAGGATAGGATGCACGCTTTGATACATCCAATGGAGAAATGTACTCTGATTTCTCATCTTTTGCAATGCTTACAATCTTGATTCCATCCAACAATTTTCCGTTTTCCCCGACTATGTAGCCTGCGCTTGCATATCCGATGCCGCTCTTGTCCTGCCTTACTGCATCGATAATGGCCTGGTTGCCTTCCATGTTCCTCATTTTCGGAGAATAATCACCCTTTACAACTTCTTCCTGAAAGTAAACATAAGTGCCTGATGTTGTCTGCCTGCCGTATAAAGTGATTTGCTGTTCATTGCCGTTAATTGATTTCCAGCTGGAAGTGTTTCCCTGGTATATTTTGCTTAACTGCTTAATTGATATCTTTGATAATGGATTATCTTTGTTGACAATTACTGCCAGAGTATCCCTTGCAATTATGAATTCCGTTGGAGTTATGCCGTTCTTTTTGGCCTGTTCCATTTCCTTGTCTTTAATTGTTCTCGAAGCATCCGCAATGTCTATCTCGCCATTGATTAAGGACGCAATTCCGGCACCTGAGCCTGTCCCAGTTACAGAAATCTTCGTGTTTGGGTCTATTTTTGAATAAGCCTCTGCAATATTTGAAACCATTTGTGACATTGTATCAGAGCCTGCAAGTTCGATTTTATTGGAAACAGGTTGGACTTGATTATTTGAATTAGTATTATTAGAACATCCTGCAACCACGATTGCAAAAAGAACCATGGTCATGAATAATTGATTTTTCATTTTACCACCCTCCAAGGTTAAAATTTTCAATACTATTATTTAATTGTTTGCATAGCTAGGTTTATTTGACAAGGATTCTTCAAGGCTCATCCAGATTCACCTTTATTTATCCCTGAAATCTTCCATTAAATCAGAGCAGCCTATGTTTATGATTTCATATTTAGATGGGTCATTCTTTTCTTTCATTTTTAATCACATAACTAAAAAGGGGTCATCTTGATTATATAGTTAACCTTCATAAACTATATAGCTATAGAAAAATTTATATATCTGCATAATTTATCAGCCTTATGATAAGAAGAAAGATACAATTAATCGCAGGAACAACATACTCTGTCTCACTGCCTAAGGAATGGGTCAGAAAGAACAATCTCAAGGAGCAAAGTGAAATACTTTTTTATGAAAAGGGGGACAGAAGCCTCATACTGTCTCCGCATTCAATCGGCGATAAGAAGCCGCATGATATCAGCCTTAATATCGATGACTACATAACCAATATTGACCAGATACTTTTTGCGGTCTACTATCTTGGAATTGAAAATATAAATCTTTTCTCTAAAAAAGGGCTGACCAAAGAGCTGGAAGCAAAAATAAGAAAGACTGTTGTTCACATGAGCGGAACAGAAATAAGCTATGAGGATAAGAACAAAATTTCCATAAAAGTTCTCCTTGACAAGTCAAAAGTGGACATAGTGCATGTAATCTACAGGATAAGCCTCATAATAGACTCTTCGATTGAAAATATTTTGGCAGGTTTTGACATTGAAGAGATCAGGCTAAATGAAAATGAGATTGACAGGCTATACCACTTAATAACCAAAATTGTTACGCTGTCATTGGTTGATTCAAACATACTGCAGTCATCGGGCATAACAAATATAGTGCTGGTGCCTTCGTATTTTCGCATAAGCAAGCGGCTAGAAAATATTGCGGACAACATAAACCATATTTCAGAATATATGCACGGCAATAAGGCAAGCCCCGAGGGCAGCAAAGAGGTTTTGAGGTTTATCAAGGGGGAGCTTAGCAGGAGCATAAACATGCTTATAGGAAAGCAAAATAAAATTTTTGAAAAAATAAATGCGGATAAAATAAAAGAAATATGCAGCATTGTCTCAAAAATAAAAGACAAGCTTATCCTGAACTATCTGGAAGATATTGTCAGGTATGTAGTGGATACTGAAGAAGAGATTGTTAACATCACATTCTACAGCAGTTTGATCAAAGAAAATATTATCTGATTTTATCTTTTCCAAATTAAAACAGCACTAAGCAGAACTGACAGCCCTAAAAGAGAAAATACAATCAATTCTTTTGATTTTTCATTGGACGATTCATAAACTACTTCTGATGCTGGAATGCCGGCATAGCTGGTTTTCTTTGAATTGTTTATTGATAAATGTTCTTTTTTTATTTTTTGCTTTGGGATTTCTTTCGGCTCTTGATAGAGTTCATCAGAATTGTCAAGGAGCTGAACTGTATTATCCATAGTTGAGGGGGCATTGAAATTATTTATTGATTCTGGATATCTATTGGCGGCAGATGAAAGATTATTTCCATTATTCAGAGTTGTGTAATTTTGGCCTGCTATTATCGTAAAAATCCTGAAGTCCTCGTTATTGCTCTTATCAGAATCATCACATTCAACATTTATTTTTGAGATTAATTTGTAGCTTCCGCCCTTCAAGTTTGGAGAATAAATGTTTGAAGTCTTCTGCTTTGAAATTGCGGCATTTGTCCACGGCTTGTAAGATTTTACCAGATTGCCACTTAAATCGGTTATCTCTGCCGTTCCTGTTATATTGGTCGGGATTCCTTCAATCTTTTCAGTTTTCATTCTCCATTGGAAATTGGTTTCATTAAATTCCGAGCCGTTAAGCATAATCTGAATTGAGTAATCACACGAATCATTAGCCGCAGATGAAATATAAGGAAAAACGAGCAAAAGAATCAACATCAGCATCAAAATCTTCATTTTATCGTGAAAAAGGCAATTTTTATTTATTTCTTGCGGAAATGCAGAAAAGCCAATCACCATTTTACAATGCTAACAAAAGTTTTAATAAAAACAGCATTGTTTTGGCTGTTAGGGTGATAATTTGGGATTTTTTAAGTTCTTAAAGAGGGAAAATAAAAAAGAGGATTTCAACGAGCTGGATTTGCCGCCGCTGCCGCCTATGGAATCAGGGCACCCTTCAGATGATTTCGATAAATTGCCTGAACTGCCGGAGCTTCCAGACTGGGAAAAAGACCTTAACTCCCAAGGAGATAATTTTCCAAAGTTCGATTTTCCGGAAATGAAGGATGATTCTTCTATGCAAGATCATGACCAGATGCCGAATTTTCCGGAATTTCCTAAAATGGACGATGAAGAGCCGCAGCCTCTTCCGGATTTTCCCCAAATCAGCTCACAGGCTTCTTCAATGCAGCAGGAACCTATGCAGATGGAATCGGCCGAAGAAACCGAGCAGAAACATGCTGAGCCTTATGCTGAATTGCCAGCTAGGGGTAAAGATGAAGCTCAACCTGCCAGCTATCCGAAGCCCGGAGGCAGGCTGTTCACCCGCGAGAAACTATGGGAAAAGCCTTCAGGAAAAACCATTTATGTCAAAGTTGATAATTTCAAGGCAATGCTTGGAACAATAAGTATAGTCAGAAATGACCTGAAAAAATCCGACGGATCCCTGACAAAACTGGAAAATATCAAGGCATCAAAAGACAAATCATTCGACAAAGTCAAGTCATCTCTAGATGACATGCAAAAGAAGCTAATTTTTATAGACAAAACTTTATTCAAAGGTGAGTGAAAATGAGGGAACAAAGGACAGGCGCTCCTGTTTTCGTCAAGGTGGATGAGTACAGGGAAATCCTGGATGTGCTGGACATGGTAAAAGCCAAGATCAAAGAAATAAGGGAAACTCTCGGAGGACTCAATTCATTGAGAAATGAGGAAGATGCAGAGCTGGCGATGTGGAACAGCACGGTAAATGAGATTGAAAGAAAGATTGAAAGCATTGACAAGCTCATGTTTGAGCCTGAGCATTTGTGGTGAGAAATTGAAGAGCCAGAAAGATCAAAGCAGCGAATTATTTTTCGTTGAAATAAAGGGGCATGCTGACGTAAGGAAGCACATACTTGAAACTTTGAAAGATATACTTGAAGTCATGCAGAGATTCGAAAAATTCAAGAGAATCAGGCATGAGAAGCTCGAGAAAATCCAGAAATTAAGGTCTTTGATGAAGGATGCCAACAAGACTCTTGGCTTGCTTAAAGGAAAATTACCGCAGACTAACCTGAGGGCAGTTGTAGTAAAGGAAAAGCCGCATCATGCTAAAGCTCATGCAAAGAAAGGAAAGAAAGCAAAATCTGCAGAAGAAAAGCCCGTTCCAAAAAAAGAAAAGACAGAGCTTGAAAAGCTTGAATCAGAGCTGAACGCGATTGAGAGCAAGCTGAAGAGCTTGACTTAATTATTTTATTTTTTATTTCATTTAATTCTTAGATTGTTTATTTGAAATTATATTACTTTATTATAATTTAGTACATTAACCAAATAAAAATTTTAAGGGAGGGTACTAAATGCTTGCATTTGATGTGTTTTGCTTTGCCCTCCACCCACCCGGAGATTCTTAAACTTAATAGTGCATAGTGGGCGTTATTGGAAAGTCCGAAGTTGCCATCAATAAGTGAGCATCATAAACTAAAGAGCAGATAACAAAAAGGAAATTGCAATGGGAATTTTTGTTATAAAACGATACTGGTGCATGCGAACGATGGCAACCGAAGCGAATGCGAAGGGACTTTTCAGTAACGCCGCATAGTGCAAATGTTTTTAAATAAAATTCTTATCCTGAATCCTATGCGGGGATGCCGGAGCGGCCAAACGGGATAGTGCTTGGCGTTCAAGGCGCTAAACATCCATACTCAAGTTTGGAAAAGTAACGAAGCCAAAAGCTGATGAAGTACTTATGAGCCATCTATTGGCTTAGTGCCTTCGCAGGTTCGAATCCTGCTCCCCGCATCTATTTTCTAGAAGAATGTGTGTTAACGGGCTTCAGATTTTCTTATATTTGGGTGACCACAAAATTAGCAAGTTTTATAAAGTGTGGTCACCTTATACATCATATGTTTGTCGAAAAAAGAAAAGCCGGAAAGAAAGTAAAATATTTTTTAGTTTACTCTTACAGGGAACAGGGAGAAGTAAGGAAGATTAGGAAGTACCTGGGACAAAACCTTACAAAAGACAAATTAAAAGAAGCAAAATATAAGGCTAAAAAATATGTTCTTGGGCTTTTAGAGGGATTAAAGACGGAAGTTTTCCTGTTCAAATTAACTAAAGGACAGATTAACAAACTAAACAAGTATGACAATAAAATTAGGATAATTCACCTTGACGCAAAACAATGGCAAAGGTTTACAGAAGAATTTGTTTTCAATACCAATGCCATCGAGGGATCTGCAATTCAGAGAGAAGAAGTTCCGGAAATTCTACACAAGCCTAAAGCAGAAGACGCAGAAGAAATTGAAACTAAGGGGGTTGCAAATGCTGTTAATTATATCAGGGCAACAAAAGAAGATTTATCGATCAAGTTAATAAATAAACTCCATGAAATGTGCTTTAAAGGCTCTAAAAGCTTTGCAGGGCAATTAAGAAATGTAGAGGTTGGTGTTGTTGATTCTATGGGAAATGTTCTGCACAGAGGCACGCCTGTTTCTGAGCTAAATTTGGCTCTTAGAGATATGATTTCTTGGCATGAAGAAAATAAAAAGAAATTCAGGCCTTTAGTTTTGGCAGCAATAATGCACAACCAGTTTGAGTATATTCATCCATTCCAAGATGGAAACGGAAGAGTCGGAAGGTTGCTATTAAATTTCATACTATTGAAGAATCAATATCCTCCAATTAACATAATTTTAGAAGATAGATCAAAATATTACTGGACTTTACAAGAATATCAGAAAAATCAGAATCTAAAGCCAACGGTTGAGTTTTTGGTTAAGCAATACAAAAATACCATATGGCAGGTGACCACAAAAAAGAATAAAACGTAAAAGTGCGGTCATCTATTAAAAATGAATTTTCCTATTCCAAACTTTTTTAAAGCGCCTTCTTATCTTAATTTAAATGGTTGAAATCTGCACTGTCGGAGGATATAATGAGGTCGGAAAGAACTCTACAGCAATAAAAGTTGGAAATGAGGCTTTTGTTCTTGATTTGGGAATTCATCTGGAAAATTACATCAAATTCACGCAGGATGAGGATATTGTGAGCCTAAGCCCGCAGGAGCTGATGGACAATGGCGCTGTGCCTGACATTTCTGCAATCAGCGACTGGAAAAATAACGTTAAGATGCTTCTTCCAACACATGCCCACCTTGACCATATTGGGGCTTTGCCTTACCTTACAAACAATTTCAAGGCGCCAATTATGTGCACTCCTTTCACTTCAGAAGTCATCAAGGGAATAATAACTGAAGACAAGATAAAGCTGAACAGCAAGATAAAAAGCATGTCTGCAAATTCTGTTTTCAAGGCTTCTGACAACGTTAAGATTGAATTCATACACACAACTCACTCAACACCGCATACTGTGATGATTGCTTTGCATACAAAAGAAGGAATAATCCTTTATGCAAATGACTTCAAGTTTGACCTTTTCCCAACGTTAGGAAAAAAGACAAATTTCAAGAGATTAGAGGAATTAGGAAATGAAAATGTTTTGGCATTGATTTGCGATTCAACTTACGCTTCGGATGCAAGAAAGATGCCGTCCGAGTCAGTCGCAAAAGAAATGCTCAAGGAAGTGATGCTCGGGCTTAACTCCAAAAACAAGCATGTTGTTGTAACGACTTTTTCTTCCCACATTGCAAGATTGAACTCAATTGTAGAGTTCGGGCAGAAAATGAACAGGAAGATTGTTTTCATGGGGCGCTCAATGGCAAAATATGTCAGGGCTGCAGAGGCAACCGGCATCGCAAAATTCTCCGACAGGGTTGAAATCTTCAAGTTCAGCGGCCAGATTAAAAGGATGCTGAAAAAAATCGCAAAAGACAGGGGGAAATATTTAATGGTTGTAACAGGGCATCAAGGCGAGCCAAAATCAACTCTTTCAAAGATGATGAACGGGGAATTAAAATTTAACTTCATGCCCGAAGACCATATAATCTTTTCCTGCAAGACAATCCCTACCCCTACAAACATAGAGAACAGGAAAAGGCTGGAATCAGACTTAAGAAGCTACAATGTGAGAATCTTCAAGGACATCCACCAAAGCGGGCATGCGGCAAGGGAAGATTTAAGAGATTTAATCAATCTTGTAAGGCCCAAGCATGTGATTCCTGCGCATGGTGAGCCGCAAATGCTGTCTGCATTGGCTGATTTGGCAGGGGAAATGGGCTACAATAAAGGAGAAAATGTTCATCTGATGAAGAACGGGGAAATGATAAGGCTGTAATCAGCCGCCTTTGCTGAGCATTCTTTCTTTTTCTTCTTTGTCATAATTTTAGCGAATCTGTATCTTTAGTTATCATTTCCAGTAGTTTTTCTGCTGTGGTAATTTTTATTTTTATGGTTTTGCTTGATTTATTATTTTTTATTAACCCATAAGCTAAATAGCAACACTCAAATTCCTGATATTGAATTTCATTTTTTATAGAATAAATCGAAGAATAAAAATGGCTGATACACCTAAAACCGCAAATATTATAAATTGACCTGAATACCCTTGATTTAGGGGGTTAATGTTAACATGAGACTTACTTTGGCAGAGCCGGGCTACTTGAAGGAAAGCATATCAATTATTTCTGACCTAGTCAATGAAGCAAGGTTCAAGGTCACTCCTGATGCAATCGAGCTGGTTGCGATGGACCCTGCAAATGTAGCAATGGTTGTTTTTAAACTATTAAGCAGCGCCTTTACAGAATATGATGTTAAAAAAGACACTGAAATCACAATCAACCTTGCAAACCTAAAACAGGTCTTAAGGAGGGCATCTCCAAGGGACATGCTGACCCTCGAGATGGATGCAGACAAGCTGAAAATTGAGCTGAAAAGCAACACCACGAGAACATTCAGTCTTCCAATCATAGAGCTTGAAGAGAAAGATCAGAAAGTCCCTGACTTGAAATTTCCGGTGACTATCAGGACATCCTCAAGCGTTTTGAATGAAGCCATAGCAGATGTCGATGTTGTTGGCGAAAGCGTTGCATTCATCGCAGAGCCTAAGAAATTTTCCCTGCACGCAGAAGGAGACTTAAACCAGGTAAAGATTGAGATAAAAGAAGATGATGTTACAAGGATAACTTCAACTTCTGATGAAAAGATAAAGGCAAAGTACAGCATTGAATATCTTAAGAAAATGATTAACGGCTCAAAATTAAGCGATGAAGTCACAATCCAGTTCAACAAGGACTATCCATTAAAATTGGAGTACAAGTCAGTCGATAAGGTCATGCTTTCTTTTATATTGGCTCCGAGAGTGGAGAACGATTAAGAAGCTTTTGCAACATCTTAAATTTATTCTTTAATCCAAAGCTTTTGATTCTGCATAGTTAGATTTTTAAATGGGGTTTTGTTGCTTTTAGGTAAGTGATTTAAAATGAGTGAAGGCGCTGCTGAGTGGACAAAGGATCAATCTGACCAGATTACTTCTCTGTACAGCCAGTTACATGGAGATTATCAAAAAATAGCCAATAAGGAATTATTCGGAGGGCTGCAGCTCCCTTATGGCGATGCGCACAGCAAGTTAATGAAAATAATAGAAAAGCAGGAATCAAAGCACACCCCTCCATCCGGAAATAACCATTTAGATAATAAGATTGGAATGTCTAAAACTGACAGCGCCGTAGGATTGGTAAGTTTATTGGGAGGGGGCGCAGCTTACGCAATGGGTGCTACTGCTTTGGGACTTGGGGGCTTATTAGTTGCCGGCGCATTATTACTATCAAAATATTATTCAAATAAGCCTCAGAAGGCGCATTAAGCAGTATCTAAATTACTGACCAATAATTTTATAAATAACTATTCTAAATTTTTTAAAATGGAAAGCAAGCTGCATTCTTTCATGGTTGAATGGACAATAAATTTTGTCAAAAACAGGGACTTGGTTTCTAAAAAGATAGAAAAGATAGAAAAAGGAAAAGAAGGATTTGATTTGTATGTCAAGTATAAAGACAAGGAGCAGTATTTTATCATACTTCCTTCTGACATTCTAAATGCATTTAAAGACATCAAAGACAATTCTTATTTCAGCATAGTGCTTCTGAATTCAGCGGAAAACCTTAGTTTTGTTTTAAAAAACTGGAATAAATTTGCCAGCTTTAAATGCTTGAGTGTTATTTTTGTCAATCCTTTTTCCAGTTCCGACAAGAAATGGATATTATATCCGCATACCCATAACAAGATATGCGATGAATCTTCCCTGGAAACTGGCCTGAAATCAATGTTTGAAATGGTAGACCCGGCAGATGAGCAGCAGACGATTTCCAGGATTGGTTAAAAAGGAATTTTACAAACTGAACAGGATAATCTGCCCTGCGAAACCCGAAAACAAAGGAATCAGAAGATTGTCATCCAGCTCATCAACCAATGTTTCTACAATTGTTGCAGTGAATGCCATCCCAAGCACGATGTAAATATATCCGGGTACATTGGTTAGGACAAAAAATCCTACAAAGAGGTTCATTATCATTTCTGCGAAAAAGCCCGCCCATGTCTTGTTCCTGTAAATAAGAGTCGTTCCGTATCTTTTACCGACCAATGCAGCTACCATATCCCCGAATGTCGTCATAAGCAGCGCTGCCAAAGCTATCTTTGGGTCAAAGACGGCAAGCGATATAATGGTTGCGGACAAAAAGTAGATAACGCCGTACATCCTGTTCTGCTCCTTTGGCCTTATGAATTCAGAAAAGAAAGGCATCCTCCAGTTGAGCTCAAGCCTGAAATATTCCAGCACAAGGAAAACGATAAGCAGCCCTACAAGGAAGAGAAGGGCAATCTGTTTTCCAAGGCTGCCTTCAATGAAGAAATAAACAGCCAGTACAACGAGAATTGTAATATGAATTATCTTTCTTCCAATCTCATGAAATAATCCCCATGCCATAAGACAAACTTATTGGCATGAATATAAATAAGTTTCTAAATGAACGGCAGCGTTCAAAATGTCGGTTAGCAGCATAAAGTCGAGCTTAATCTAGTAGATAATTAACACTGACAAGGGGGAAGTCCCTTACGGGGAACGTCAGTAATTAAGCAAATGGTTCAAAGCGAGAAGCTGCTAACCCGAACGGAGTGAGATTTTGAACGCTGCCTAAATGAACGAGTTTTTGGCAAATCCCTTCGGGCAATAAAATAAATTTCAAATTTAAAGGCGCTTAGACATCAGGATACACGGCAGTTTCATCCCCTGAACAACTATGCAATGATTTTTATTTATGGTTTTATACCCCAGATTAGAGTAAAAATCTACGGCAGTAATAGTTGAGCCCAATTTCAGCTTTTTCAATCCTTTCTCTTTTGCACACCTTTCAGCATATTGCATAAGCTTGGTCCCCACCCCTTTTTTATGAATATCATGCTTAACATAAAGGAATCCAAGTTCCCCATCTTTTAGGCTAAAAGAAGCAATCCCCAGAATCACTCCTCTATCAACCGCAACAAAAGTAACTTTGGTTTTATCCACAATTTTTTCTTTTACTTTGTCTATGCTGTCAGCATCCATCCATGCGCGAATTTTATCTGCAGAGTAATCTTTGCTGTTTACTAACCTTATTGTATCCCTCTTTATTTTCTCAATACCTGCCGCATCCTTCAATTCCGCTTTTCTGATTATCATGGCAGGTGATAAGAATGCAGATTATATAAATATGATTCTCAAAAATGATAAAATTCAAGATAAGCATACGGCTGCCGGGATTTGAACCCGGGTCTCAAGCTTTCTCCTTATGCGGGCTTGAGCGAAGCGAAACCCGCAGATGTTAACTGGCTACAGTTATTGGGAAGCTCGAATGTTAGCCACTGCACCACAGCCGTATAAAAACATCGGAAATCATTCACCAAATAAAAATCTTTCATTGAAAATAAAATCTTAAAACGTAATCTTTATATATTTCTGCAAAAAAAGTTTTTACCATTGAAAAGGTGATACTCATTGAAAAAAATACAGATGTAAAGATAAAATGCTATTCCTGCGGCAATGAGTATACAATGGACATGATGCGCATGCATCCTGACGGAAAGCATCTTGCCTGCAGGAGCTGCATTGACAGGAAGCCGATGCATAAGCAGGAGGCAAAATCATCTATAGGGCCGGCAAGGCAGGAAGAGCCTGCAACAAAGGAATACTTCTGCAAGGACTGCAGGTACAGCTTCAAAAGAGCCAAGCACCTGCACATATCAACATGCCCCTATTGCGGCTCAGGATCCTTAATGCAAAAGGGAAGCACGGCAAGAATAATTGCAGACGCTTCAAAGATGAAAGGCGATTTCGAGTTCAGGTGAATTATGGAAGATGTAATGGTTCCATGCAAGAAATGCGGCAATAAATCTCCTGCCTCGCATATGAGGCTGGACTTGGACGAGGGAAAGATGATTTGCCCTGAATGCATAAAGGGCAAGAAGCTGCACAAAGAAGTGCAGCAGGAGCAGCACAAAAAAGAAAGTTCTGCCTTTGCACCAAATCAGATGAATGCCCCCGCGGAACAAAGGCCAAGCAGGATAGGCCATAAGTGCGCTTCATGCGGCTATAAGTTCATGATAGACCCAGAGACAAGAAAGCCCAAAACCTGCCCTTACTGCAACAACAGGGTTATGAGCTTTTGATAGTTCTTGTTACATTTTTCTAGAAAAACGATAAATTTAAATAAATGTAACACTAACTATTCTTATGAAATTAATCAAACAGAACGGATACTACTATTTTGACCACTCCTTTAGGCTAAATAGCATCATTATACACAAACGAGAATATCTTGGCAAAGAGCTTCCAGAAAATCTTGATGAGATTGAGGAAACTTTCTTGAATAAATGCATGCAGGAAGGCGTATTTAAGAAATTAAACCTTATACGGAAGAATTTCAGAAAAGAATGGAAGCGTTATCCGGAATCTATAAAGAAAGAAATTTTGGTTGATTTGTCAGTTTCTTTTACTTACAACACAAACGCAATTGAAGGCTCAACGATAACCTTGCCTGAAACAGAGGATATCATAAAAAGAAAAATATCTCCAAACAAGCCCTTAAGAGATGTGCAGGAGACGTTGAACCATTCTAAGACATTTTTCAAGGTGATTAATGAAAAGTCAGATATTTCCGATGATTTGATTTTAATGTGGCATAAAGAGATATTTTCTGATACAAAGCCGGATATTGCAGGAACATTCAGAGATTATCTTGTAAGAGTCGGCACTTACGTTGCTCCGGATTGGCAGAACATAAACAATCTGATTAAGGAGTTTCTTGGATGGTACAATAAAAACAAAAAGAGCATGCATCCTGTTGAGCTGGCAGCAAGAGCGCATTACAAATTCGAGAAAATACATCCGTTTGGAGACGGAAATGGGAGAATTGGAAGGCTGCTCATCGCTTACATATTAAAAAACAATAAATATCCTCTTTTGGTCATCGAATACAAGAAAAGAAAATCGTACTATCATGCGCTTTCAAAAACTGAAAATGACTTTATGAACTGGCTTATCAGGAGCTTTATCAGCGCGCATAGGGGGTATTTGGAAGCTTGATATAAAAAAGATTTATAGAGAATGTCGTGGTTATGGGTTTTCAAAGAGTATTATCATTTAATTTTCTCCCCTATATTTAATATCATGGAAACTTTTCTATTGTTGAAATTGTCTGCCAGTAAATCCACTCGTGGTTGGCCGCCTTTGCCTTTTGATTGCCTGTCGGGAAAATACCGAGCAACATCTCTTGCTACATCAGACCCCATTTGCAGTTCAAGCTGGAAATTTCTATCATCAAGAAGGATCAATTTCAGCCCTTTAAGACCTCCAAACAACCCCTTTTTCTCTTTGACATTGATAATCCTGCCATTAATGTCCATGTTTATCTTAATCTTTCTTCTCATCGCTTCCTTCATAGGAAGGAACAGCTGCCTTGCTGATTATCATTATGTCCCCGATTGACTTTACAAGCTGGTGAGGCACGATGACTCCTTTAGCGGAGCCTAAAACCTTATTGAGGAATGAGTTCTTAGTGGCCCTTACTCTCCAGCCAAAGACCTTGTTCGTTGTAAGAATAGACTCTTCAACATCGCCGAAATACTCGCCGTTGTCAGTGAAAACCTTCATGTCATAAGTTTCGCTTATCTTTTTCATCTTCAGCATGCAAATCACCTTTAAATAATTTTAATTTTCTATTTAAGCCAAAATATTTTATCTACTGGGTAGTATATAAATGTTTTGGAAAGGGTTTATAAAAACACCAATTTCCATATTACTCATGAATTACAAAAATCTGGTGTTTTTGGGAACGTCGCATATAGCGAAACAGAGCCTTGATGAAGTAAAGCAGTATATTGAAAAGGAAAAGCCGGAGATTATAGCGATAGAGCTTGACGCGAAAAGGCTCCCTGCCTTAATGAGCAATGCTCCAAAAAAGATTCATTTCAGCAATATCCCTAGAATAGGATTAAAAGGATTTCTTTTCTCCCTTTTTGGGGCATGGGCAGAGAAAAAGCTTGGCAAGCTGGTTGGAGTTGCTCCAGGTTCTGAGATAAAGCAGGCAATTAAAATAGCCAAAAAGAAAAACATAAAGATTGCGATGGTTGACCAGGATATAGAAATAACTTTAAGGAGATTGTCAAAGACTCTGACATGGAAAGAAAAAAGGAATTTCCTTGCAGATATCTTTAAGGCAGTCTTTTCAAGAAAAAAGGAAGTTTATTTTGACCTGGCAACTGTGCCAGATGATAAAATCATAAAGAAACTAACAGGCAAGCTTAAGAAAAGATACCCAAATGTCCATAAAGTACTGATTGAGGAAAGAAATGCCGTAATAGCACAAAACCTGAAGAATTTGATGAATTCCAATCCGGACAAAAAAATCCTGGTGATTTTAGGGGCAGGGCATGTTGATGATGTTTTGGATTTATTGAAGGAACCATGCATAAACTATTCTTTTAGCGTCGGGTGAAATAGGCGTTTCTTAATAATTTACCAAGTTTTGGCATCGTCTTACGCAAGCATTTTAAAGTCTTACAGATAAGCGAAAAGGAAATATTCAAAGATGTGCGCATCTTTGAATTTCAGAAAATCCATAGGATTTTCTTCTATGCAATGGGAATCAACGAAAACCAATGGTTTTCGAGGTGATCGAAAATTCCAATGGAATTTATCGACATTTCGCAATAAGCCTATATTTTTGCATGCGAGCCGATGGCAAAACCGAGCCATTGGCGAGATTCAGGACAGAGCCAGCTTTTGGTATAAATTTAAATATCAGTCAATTATAGCACATTTATGAAAAAACAATTATCATCAATTGATTTACATTTCTTATTGAAAGAACTAAAGGCTCTGGAAGGCTCAAGAATCGGTAAGATATACCAGCCCGAAAAGGAATCAATAATCTTCAGCTTGCATAAGGCAAATATGGGAAAAAAGCTCCTGAAGATAGTTGTAGGCCGGAGCATCTCAATAATTGAATCAAAGGAAGATTACGGAGAGACTCTGGGATTTGGCATGCTGCTCAGGAAGCATCTGGACGGCGGTTTTCTCGAACACATAGAACAGCTAAAGCCTGAGAGAATAATCAAGCTGGAGTTCAAAATAAAGGATACAGCAAAATTCCTCTTTATTGAATTTTTTGGCAAAGGAAACACAATACTTTGCGATGCCCATAATGTGATAATCAACGCTTTAGAGCACCATGATTTCAGGGAGCGGTCCATAAAGCCAAAGCTGAAATATGTTTACCCTGTGATGAATTATAATCTTTTTGGGGTTTCTGAAAATGAAATGCAGCAAATGCTCAATAACTCGAAAAAAGAAAGTGTTATAGTTTCGCTTGCCACCGGGCTTGGCATGGGCGGCTTGTACAGCGAAGAAGTTTGCCTGTTAAGCGGCATTGATAAAAATATAAAACCATGCGAAGCCAATAAAAAAATTATAAGCGAGATGCTGGCATCAATTAAAAAAATAATTAATCATGAAACTGCAGCCATGGTTATTCTGAATGAAAATAATTCTCCTGCTGATTTTACCCCGTTCGAATTTCAGTTTTATAGCAATAAACAAAAAAAGAGATTTGAATCATTTAATGACGCAGTTAATCATTTCTACCTGCAGTTCAGGGAAGTAAAAGAAACAGAACACGATAAAAAGCTTGCTTCTCTTCAAAGAATAATCGAACAGCAAAAGGAAGCAATAGAAAGCATGAGAAAAGAAGAGCGCGAAGTCAGGCAGAAAGCAGAGATGATATATCAAAACTACAATGCGGTAAAAGAGGCGCTTGACGAAATTAATAAGGCATCCAAAAAATATTCATGGAAGGAAATCAAGGAGAAATTAAAAGGCCACAGAATGATAAAAGAAGTCAACGAAAGAGACAGGAAGATTGTGGTGGAGATTGGAGATTAGCTTCCAAAAGCTTTTTAAAGCGTCATTCCTTCCTCGCTGTTTAGGACGGTCAAAGGGGCCGGGATCTACCCAAACCCATCTCGAACTTGGAAGTCAAGCCGGTCTCCGTTTCCAGTCGTACTGCACTTGTGTGCGGGAGCCTGGGAAAGCTGTCCGCATTTATTTTCTTAATTTCTCCAAATCCTTTTTAGAATGAATATGCACTTCTTTTTCAGAGCTCAAATGCCCGTTCAGCAGCCCCTTTTCAGCAAGCTCGGGAAAAACGTCAGACTCAAGGCTCGCTCCTGAATATTCAAGAATCTGCGGCTCTGCAGCAAAAATAGGGGAAAACACAAGATAGATATCAGATGCTTTAGGCTTTTGCTCAAACGAAAGAACCTTGCTGCCTTCAACCTTTACTGTTCCCTTTTCGCTCGGCTTTGAGGATGTAGTGAGCATTATTGTGGCTATAGAATTCTGTTTTATGTGGTCATTCCACAGCTCTTCAATGTTTATTTTGCTGAAAACTACATCCCCATAAACCACAAGAAAATTTGAGCTTATTTTTCCTTTCAGAATTCTCAGCGAATCCGCAGTCCCGCTGGAAGATTTCTCTTCAATATAGCTTATCTTAACTCCGTAATCCATGCCGTCTTTCAATAATTCAAATAATCTTGTCAGTAATCTGTGCCTTGCAATTATAAATACGGACTTGAAATTATTTTCCCTCAGTTTTTTCAGGGCAAGCTCAACAATAGAATTATTTCTGAGCATGGCAGTCGGCCTGTAAAAATCCTTCGATATCCTTAATTTTTCTTCATCGCCTCCAAGAAGTATCACTGCAGCCTTATTTTCCCCCAGGGAATTTTTTGCAAGATGCTCTATCGCCTGCGACCTGTTCCTGATATAGATGTTGTCTATTATGGAGTCTATGTCCTTAAGGGTTTTTTCATTTATTGTAATGGAAATTTTTGTTTTAGTCATTTTATGAACTACCTCATTTTGTAATCTTTCACGATATTGTGCTTTTCCAGTAAATACTTCCTGACTTTCTGCCTTTTCCAATGCCCGCTTGATCCCTTCTTTTTTATTGTAAGGTGGCTTGCATTGACAGCCATCCCAAACATTTCATTTTTGGCCGGATTGTGCTTATTCTTATTTTTAAATACGTCAAGCAGCGTATTGAACTTTATGTCTGCCTTTCTTTTCAGCCTTCCCGAAAGAGGCGCCCTTTTTCGGATATTCTGCAGCAGCCTTCGCAAAAGTTTAAGTATGATATATGCGCCGATTACCGCTATTGCAGCAACTATAATCTCTTCCATAATTCACAATACATTTTTGGTACGATAAAGTAGGATAATGGTAAGATATTTAAATATATTTCTATTCTGTAATGCCTATGAAAATAGCGGTCACAGGCGCAGGCTACGTTGGTTTAGTTACAGCAGCATGCTTCGCTGAGCTAGGAAATGAAGTAATCTGCATAGATATTGACGAAGAAAAGATAAAGAAGCTGAACGAAGGGGTTATACCCATATTCGAGCCTGGATTGCAGGAGATTGTTCTGAGAAACAAAAGTGAGAAAAGGCTGGCGTTCACAACCGACTTGAAAGATTCAATAAAAAAATCTGAAATCATATTTATCTGTGTCGGCACTCCGCCAAAAGAAAACGGCGAAGCCGATTTAAGCCATGTTCAGAATGTCGCGCATACAATAGCCGAGGTAATGGATTCTTACAAGGTCATTGTTGAAAAGAGCACAGTCCCTGTCAAGACAGGCGAGAAAGTGGCTTATACAATAAAATCATACAACCCCCATAAAGTTGAATTTGATGTCGTGAGCAATCCCGAATTCCTCAGGGAAGGCTCTGCAGTCAGCGACTTCATGAATCCTGACCGGATTGTGGTTGGATGCGAGAGCGAAAGGGCAAAAGAAATTATGAAAAAATTATACTCCCCTTTGAAATCGCCGATAATATTCACGGACATCAAAAGCGCGGAAATCATAAAGCACGCATCAAACTCATTTCTTGCGACAAAAATATCTTTCATAAATGCAATAGCCAACATTTGCGAGCTTGCAGGGGCAGATGTGGGGAAAGTTGCAGAGGGAATGGGCATGGACAAAAGAATTGGAAGGGGCTTTCTTGATGCCGGAATTGGATACGGCGGTTTTTGCTTTCCAAAAGACGCTGAAGCATTCATCAGGATTTCAGAGAAGATGGGATATGATTTCAAGCTTTTGAAGGCAACGCAGGAAATAAACCAGGAGCAAAAAAATCACTTTGTAAAAAAAGTGGAGAAGGCAATGTGGGTGGTGAAGGGAAAAACCATAGCAGTTCTTGGGCTGGCATTCAAGCCGAATACGGACGACATGAGATTCGCGCCTTCAGTAGATATAATAGGCATGCTTCAAAAAGAAGGGGCGATAATCAAGGCTTATGATCCTGAAGCCATGGAAAGGGCAAAGCACATATTAAAGGATGTAATCTACTGCAGCAGCCCTTTCGATGCATTGAAAAATGCAGACGCGATGCTTTTGCTTACGGAATGGGATGAATTCAAGGAGCTGGATTTTAAAAAAATAAAATCAGCCATGAAGCACCCTCTTGTCATTGACGGAAGAAATATCTATAATCCTGACTCAATGAAGAAAGAAGGCTTTGCATATGTGAGTATTGGCAGGAAAGACGTGGCCTAGATGGAAGCGATAATACTTGCGGCAGGATACGGCACACGCCTACATCCCTTGACAAAAGACACTCCCAAGCCTCTGTTACATGTTGCAGGAAAGCCGATAACTGAGCATATAATCCGGAAACTGGAAGAAGTAAGTAATCTGGCTAAAATCTATATTATAACAAATTCTAAATTTGAATCTCATTTTATAAAATGGCTTGAAAATTTTGATGCGAAAATTCCTATAGAAATAATCAATGACGGCTCAACCAACAATGAAGACAGGCTGGGTGCTTTAGGGGACGTTCATCACGCAATCAAAGAAAAAAACATTCACGATGATATTACTATAGTGGCGGGCGACAACCTTTTTGATCTTTCATTGCACGACGTGTCAAATTATTTCAAAAAAAGAAATTCTAATGTAATAGTATTGCATGATGTGAATGACATTGAGCTTGCAAAACATTACGGAATAGTGGAAATAGATTCAGACAATGTTGTCCTTAATTTTGAAGAAAAGCCGACATCGCCGAAATCAACACTGGCATCAACCGGAATCTATATGTTTCCCAAAAAAACAATCGAGCTGATAAAAAAATACATTTCCCAGGGAAACAATCCCGACAAGACAGGCAGCTTTATAGAGTGGCTCCATAAGCGGGAAACGGTCAATTCTTATATAACCAATCAAAAGTGGTATGACATAGGGACAATCGACCAGCTTGAAAAGGCAAACAGGCAGTACAAGGGATTATGAATCAATTAAAATGAAAACAGTTCTTATAACGGGCGGCGCAGGATTTATTGGCAGCCATTTGTGCGAATTTCTTTTGGAAAAAGGATTAAAAGTAATTGCAGTAGATAACGTCGTCACAGGAGATATAAAAAACATTGAGCGCTTAAGAAGAAGCAGCAATTTTTCTTACGTCCACCATGACGTCAGCCAGCATATCATAATAAATGACGATGTTGATTTTGTGCTTCACTTTGCAAGCCCGGCAAGCCCGGTTGATTATCAAAAAATTCCAATACAGACTTTGAAAGTAGGAAGCCTTGGAACGCATAACACTCTTGGCCTGGCATTGGCTAAGAAAGCAAAATATCTTTTGGCATCAACATCAGAAGTTTATGGAGATCCTCTTGTTAATCCCCAGCCCGAAACTTACTGGGGAAATGTTAATCCGACAGGGATACGCGGCTGCTACGATGAAGCGAAAAGATTTTCAGAAGCTTTGACAATGGCATATCGCAGGATTCATAAGCTGGACATAAAGATAGCAAGGATTTTCAACACTTACGGCCCGAGGATGAGAAAAGACGACGGAAGAGTCTGCCCAAATTTCATAACCCAGGCGCTGAAAAATGAGCCGATAACAGTTTATGGCGACGGAAAGCAGACAAGAAGCTTTTGCTACGTAAGCGACTTGATTGAAGGAATTTACAGATTAATGATTTCAAATTTGAATGAGCCCGTAAACATAGGCAATCCGGAAGAGCATACTGTCCTTGAGTTTGCTGAAATAATAAAAGAATTAACAAAAAGCAAGAGCAGGATTGTTTTCAAGCCATTGCCTCAGGATGACCCTCATGTAAGGTGCCCCGACATTGCAAAGGCAAAGAAAGAATTAAAATGGGAGCCGAAAGTTGAATTGAAAGATGGTTTGAAAAAGACGATAGAGTGGTTTAGCTCAACTAATCAATTTTCTTGATTTGTATGCAATCTTAGCTAACCTGTTTAACAATCCTTTTTCAGGCCTGTACCCAAAATCAAAGAAAGCCGGAAAATGAAGATGGCCGTACTTTTCAGCCAAAGAAGCCTGCTCATTGAGTATTTTTATTCTTTTTTCAGGCGATTTTTTATATTTTAAATTAAATTTTATTTTTTTAGGATTGAGATTTTCATCAATGAACTTGCTCAAAACTCCATTTTCATCCCCGTAACAATATAGCTGGGCACAAAGGCTCAATGGCAGGCTTACATAGCCATTTTGTTTTGATATTGCTGATTTTTTCCAATTTCTTGTAAAATTCGTTTTGTTTTTTTCTCCAGAATAACTAACAGCATTTATTTTTTTATCAATATCAGCCAATTTCTTTTTCTCCAGATAGCCATTAAATCCATACACAATACCCAAAGAAATATTTAAACCCAAGTTAAATAAATCCACTATGCGCTTTTCCTGCTCTTCCTGGCTCAGGCTAAACCAGTTCTTCCTTAAATCCAATATTGAATTTTTGTATTTTTCCGAATTTTTTATTTCCTTCCCCGTAGCCAGATTATAGAGCTTAATGCTGTAGGTCAGTGATTTGAGCCTTAGAAGAAGGTCCCTGACATTTACTTTTCCTGAATTTAAAATATGCAGAAAATCCCTTGGAAGGTGCCTTATGATGATGTCATTCAGTAAAGAAATTCTTAAATTTTTAAGTTCATTGGCATTCGGAGTTATAAAATTTAAATCTTCCCCATACACTTTGGTAAACTTTCCATCGGGATAAATATACGGCATCTTCTCGGCAATGTGCGTATTAGAAATTATGAAAGGATGGACGACAATGTACCTTGTATTTTTATCCATGAAATAAATGCTTTTATGCTTTAAAGGAATTGACTTGATGCTGTCTTTAAGCACAACCAAGATGTCAAGGTCAGAAATTCCGGGCTCGCTTATTGAACCCCACATATATAACGAATGGGCAATGCTGCCGAATCCCTTTGAGATGTCTTCTATCACAACTTCATAATCTTTTTTAGATATTCTTTTAGGGAAATTATGGAATCTTGCATCATTTAATCTTAATTCTCGGTTTTTCATTTTGTCAAGTCTATTCAACATTCTTTAAAGCTTTTTTTGAAAGTGCTTTCATTCCCGTCACAATCAGCTTCCTGTCAACCTTGTTTTTTAATCCATTATTAACAGCCATATACTTACTGTTCATCATATAAGCCAAAACAGGATTAAATCTAGAAATGGCCTTCAAAAATGGCATGCGCCCTTCCAGTTTCCATTCATTTCTAATGTTTTCAGCGTATTTTACCGCTTTCCATTCTTCAGGCGCAAAATCCTTTTCAGCGATTTCAAAAGAAAATTTCTTGTACATGAACTTTCCCTTCACTTCAAGATACAGGGCCGGAAATAAAGTAATAAGATGAAGTGCAAACTTCAAATCATAAGGATTTTTCAGATTCTTTTCTTCCAGTTTCTGGAAATAATCGGCGAACCACCTGAATTTTGAATATGCCTCCGCTCCCGAATCCCTAATTTTGAATTTTACCGGCTTGTCTGCTGCGAACAGCGATTTGGAGCATTTTAATGCATCAACCGGCAGGAAAACTTCAGGATAATAATTCAGGTCAAATTCCGTTATTATCATAGTTCCGTGATGCTGCAAGGGATCAACCTCGCAATAAAATCTCCTTAATTTGAAAAGCCCATCCCTAAGCTGAAGAAGATTTTTTGGATTGTCAAATGCGCTTTTGCTTAAAACCAGCATGGTGTCAGCATCACTCCATCCTTTTATGTAATCCATTGTCGCAAGGCTTCCGTGAAGGTAAAATCCCAGGGAATATTTTTTTATATGCTTATCCGATAAATTTTTTATTTCTTCAATCGGAATTAAATAATCAGAATCATTATTGTAATCGGATAAATTAAATTCCTTGACGGGCATTTTCTCAGCAGTTTTTGATGTTTTTCCCTTAAATGGAAATTTTTTATAGATATCGCAAAGCACTGAAGCGAAATTAAAGTCATTTAGCGGCTTATTTTCTACTGAATCGGCAGCGCCGGAAAATTTACTTTTGTTCAGGAATTTTAATACGTAAATTATGTTTGATAGCTTCTTCTTATTCTCCTTGGAAACATCTTTTATCAGCGGATATAATGCAAATCCCTTCCTTGAGAATCCTCCATTGAGGAAAGAGTTCAGGATTTCGTGCAGCTCATTCTGAATGTAGTTTACGGCAATCACATTATCAGGCTTCTCATTTTTCCCTGCCTTGCTCTTCAAATAAGCAAAAGTGCTGTTAAATTCATTCCTGCTGTACTTTTTCATTTTGGATTATTTTTCTTAAAAGATTAATATCGCTCTTGTCAAAGGTTTTCAATAAAAGAATAACGGCGAAGTAAATTAGCACAGATGCTGCAGCTTCAATGAATAAATTAAAATTAAAATAAATTATGAACAGCGACATTGCTGCAGACGCAATCAGCGGCCTGGCAAGTTCAGGAAGGAAATTGAAAAAATAAAAGTATTTTGAAGTGTAGTAGTAATATAATATAAATAAAAATACTTCTGTAAATAAAGTAGCGATTGCAGCCCCTATGAATCCATAATATGGAATCAAAATAAGATTCAGAACAACGTTGAACATTGCAGTCCATCCCTGCGCCGCCATTCTTCCTTTTTGTGTGTCTATTGCGTATAATGTGATTCCAAGAAGATAATTTATGAATTTCAGGAAGACGAACCAGGCAACTATCTTTAATGCCAGTATTGAAGAATGGTAATCAGGCCCGTAAAGCGCCAATATTATCTTGTCTGCCAAAAGAAATATTCCAAAGGAGATGGGCAGGCCGATAATGTAAAGGTATTTCCACGATTTCCTGAAAATGAATTTTAATGTTTCCTTGTCCTTGCTGTAGTATCTGGACATGGCAGGATAGACTGCAGTTGTATAGATTGATGGGATGAACAGCAATGCAATGACTAGATTATAAGCTGCACCATAACTGGCTACTTCAAGATTGCCCCTCATCTTTGAAATCATGACGCTGTCAATGTAAAAATAAATGCTCCCAAAGACTATTGCCATTCCGAATGGGATTGAATTCTTCAACAGGTTTTTTGCCGAGGCTATGCTGAAATCAAACGCTGGTTTTATAAACTTTGAAAAGACTAACACCAAAGATATTAAGAAAATAATTATTTCTGTTACTACAAATGACAGGCTGAAAAAAACAACTCCGTAGCCTTTAGACAATGTATAGAAAGCCAATAAAATTAAAATTATCATCCTTAATACTTTAATAAATGAATCATATCCCATTTTCTCAAAAGACCTGAAGATGGAATATGAAAGGTCTGTAAATGAGGAAAGTATTGCAAACAGCCAGACAAGATAAACAACCACCCTTGACTTTGCAGGATAGCCCAAGGCCCAAAGGATTACAAATATCAAGAGAAAAGTCAGGGTTGACAGAAATATCTTTACAATGAAAGCCGTTCCATAATGCCTTGCTGCCTTGGACTTGTCCCTTGCTATTTCTCTTATTATGTAGGTGTTAATTCCCAAATCCGCAAAAATGACCGCTATGAACGAAAAAGCAAGAGCAAAGCTAAAGACACCGAAAGAGTCCTTGTCAAGCAGCCTTGCAGCATAGACCATTATCACAAACTGCAGGCCTTTTGAGACTAGCTCAGCAAGCCCAAGCGCAGCAATGTTTCTGGATATTCTTCTGGCTGTAGCCATACTCTTTACTATTGGAAGAAGGTTTAAAAAGGTTTTTATATGCCAGTCTATAATGGAAAGTTGAAGGCTACCATCAATATGCGAAGCTTCAATCACTAATATTCCAGCAAAATTCGAGGTTCCAGATAGGATTTTGCAATAAAGTTTTATATCGTCAGCTGAGCCGATGGCAGCCTGAAGGAATGTAATAACTTTTAATTACGCCTATACAAAAATCAACGATAAACCATTCAATGAAAACCGCCCTAGTCACAGCCACAACCTTCCCTAGATGGAAAGATGACACAGAGCCTGCATTTGTTTTTGCGCTTAGCAGCCTGCTGGCTAAAAAGGGCTACAAGATAGTTGTACTTGCCCCCCACTATCCGGGTGCAAAGAAGTTTGAGATAATGGGACAGCTGAAAGTTTACAGGTTTCCTTATTTCTACCCAACTAAACTGGAAAGGCTGTGCTATGACGGCGGAATTCTTGAGAATATGAAGAAAAGCTTTCTTGCAAAAGTTCAGGTTCCATTTTTGCTGCTTTCTGAATATTTCCATATAGTTAAAATAATAAAAAAAGAAAAGATTGATTTTATTCACGCTCACTGGATAGTGCCGCAGGGATTTTTAGCAGCATTAATCAGAAAGTTTTACAAGATTCCTTACATTACAACAGCACATGCAGGCGATGTTTTCCCTTTAAGAAAAAGCTCAATGAAGAAAATTGCGGCATTTGCCCTAAATAACGCTTCTTTTATTACAGCCAACAGCTCATTCACCCGAAATTCTATTCTGATGATATCAAATTCAAAAAATATTGAAGTAATTCCGATGGGCGTTGATTTAACAGATTTCAATCCAAAAAAGAAAGACAGCTCAATAAGGAAAAAATACGGAATCCAAAATGAGTTTCTTTTGTTTGTCGGAAGGTTGGCAGAGAAGAAAGGCGTAGAGTACCTGATAAAAGCAATGCCAGATGTCCTTAACAAGCTTCCAAATGCAAAGCTGCTTATTGTTGGTGATGGATCTGAAAAAGAGAAATTAACAAATTTAACCAATGAACTAAATCTGAAAAATAATGTAATCTTTGCCGGGAAAATAAAAAATGACGACCTGCCAAAACTCTATGCAACAGCAGATGTTTTTGTCGGCCCTTCAATCGTAACAGAAAAAGGAGACACAGAAGGGCTTGGAGTGGTATTTCTGGAGGCGATTGCATCAGGCACCTGCGTAATAGGGACAAATGTAGGCGGTATTCCCGATATAATTAAAACTAATGAAACAGGCATTTTGGTTGAAGAAAAGAACCCAGCACAATTGGCAAGCGCAATAATCATTATGTTAAAAAATAAAAAATTACAGACGAAATTAAAGAAGAATGCCCTAAATCATATCAAAAAAACATATTCATGGGAAGTTGTTGCGGAAAAATTCTTTAAGCTGTATGGAACAATAAAATGATAAACTATTTAAGCAAGATAATTTATTGATGTTCTATGGCAGAAGAAAATAGTCGTCAGTATTTTCCAGAGTCACTAATAAATTTAGTCTTGACATTGGAACAGCAGGAAAGAGAGCTAGGCGTAAACCAAACCCAAGCGATAAAAGCAGCATTTAACGCTAGGAAAGGCAATGTCATTGTCCAAGCTGTTAGAAATGGGGGAAGTTTCTATGAGCAATATTCTAGTATAATTGAAAAATATAAAGGTGGTGTATTAAATGCTTATTTCTATCCTCAAGAAGTTGCAGATTTAGAGAAATGTTTAGGAGTTGGCATGACATTCATGAATTTTTCCCATTTGCCTGTCGGAGTGGCTAGTGCTAGTGGTTTAGCAACTGGACTGGGCATAACTGGACTTTTTTATGCTAATGGATTAAATAAGAATGATTTTAACAGGAGGGAGTTTTTTAAAATCGCTGGAATTGCTACTGGAGTAACTAGTGGATCGGGCTTACTTCTGGGAGTAATTTCGTCTGGTATTTACAAAGATAGGATGAAGGAAGCAGTGAATAATGCCCAATTATTGGATAAAATTTATAGCGAAAGGATAAAATAATTCTGATTTATAAATTCTGATGAAATAAGACTACATTAATGAAAGCCTACAAAGAATGGGGAAAACAGAAGCTCCTGATTGACAGCATTGAGCCAACTCATTACGTTAGAAATTTTCTCGTATATTCTGTTATAAAGAAAATTTCTAAAGAAAATAAAATAAAAGATATCTGCGAGATTGGATGCGGCGTTGGGAATTTGTCAAAAAAATTAGGAGAAAATGGATTTAAAGTTGACGCTTTTGACCTGGACAGTGAAGCAGTCCACTTGGCAAAAAAATACAATCAAAGCAATAATGTAAATTTCTTCTCAAAGGACGTTTTAAGATTAAATATGAATAAAAAATACGATTTAGTCATGGCAATAGAGGTTATTGAGCACATTAAAGACGACATTGGCGCAATAAGGAATGCGAACAGGATACTGGATAAAAACGGATTTTTGCTCATAACTGTTCCAATAAATGAAGATTACAGGACGGAATTTGACAACCGGTCAGGACATTTCAGGAGATATTATGTTGACGATTTGACAGGCAAATTAAGGCAGCAGGGCTTTAATATAATCAAAATCAAATATTTTAATTTCCCATTACTGTGGCTGTGGTATTTTAATGTCTACCTTCCGTTCAGCGACAAGTCAAGCAGTTCAGATAAAAAAGAAAAAAAGCTGCCATTCTACGTTTATTTATTAAGAATATTTAACAAGCTTTTCCTTATTGATTTGTTATTCAACAGCAGGAAAGCGACTAATGTGATGGTGTTGGCGAGGAAGGAATGATTAAAAATTTGTCTTAGATTTTATGGATAGGACTGTAGTTAATCCAAAAGTTATGGTTGGCAAGCCTGTAATCAGGGGCATCAGGGTTGCTGTTTATGAAATAGTAAAAGATATTAGAGCCGCTCTTGCATACGCCGGGCAGCTTATGGAAGGGGAAGATATCTTCTTCAGAAATATACGTATAAGGGAATTGAAAAAGGATTAAATATTTTCATAGTTCTCTGATAACTTTATCCATCTTCTTAGCAATCTTATCCCACGAATACCTTTCAGCATTCTTCCTATAATTTGATTTCTTATTAGAGTTAAGCATTTCTTTTATCTTATCCTTAAGAGCTTCTGCGCTGTCAGCAAGGCAAAGGCTTTCTTTTGGAGCAATATCCGCAACATCCCCTACTTCGGTTGCAACAATTTTGGCATTGCAGGCCATGTACTCTACTATCTTGTACGGAAAGCAGTATTTTGTGAATTCATTTGTGGTGTTTGGAACAACAACTACATCAGCTGCATTGATTAAATCCACCACTCCGTTTTGATCCAGCTCTTTCAGCCATATTATTCCTTTTCTGTCCAAATCCAATTCTTCTCCTTTTACTTCTCTTATTCTTCCTGCAAGAACAAGATATAAATCTTCAAAATCATCTTTCAGGCTGTCAAACGCTTCAATCAGCAAATGAATGCCCTGCATCTTCTGCAAAGTTCCTGCATAAGCGATTATTTTGGCATTTAAAGGCAGGTTTAATTTTTTTCTGGAAATATTTTTATCTTTCGGCTTAAATAATTTTAAATCTGCCCCATTCTCAACCGCAAACACATTTTGTTTTCTTATGCCGCTTATTTTTCTCTTTAACGAATCAGAGACAGTAGTTACAACATCAGCTTTCTTCATAACCATTTTATCAATGAACCCAAAGAATGGAATCCTGTAAGTAAGGTAGGTTTCATAATTATCGTGCAAGTCATAGAGGAATTTAACACCATATTTTTTGGCAAAATGGTGCCCAAAAACTCCCCACAATGGGTCGCTTGTTGCAATAACCAAATCATATTTTTTATTTTTTAAAGCATTATTTAATTCTTTAATGAATGTAAAGAAATGCATGGCTCCAAACGGCCTTATAAGCACATTTATCCCGTGCAGCTTGATATTCTTGCTTTCAAATTTCCTGTAATCAATGCAGAAGAAATCAATTTCATGGCCTAATTTTTTTAAAGCTTCAAAAAGCCTTATCTGTCTTCCAAAGTCTTCATTTATTATGTCTCTGGTTGCGGTGTAGCGGCTTGTAAGGACTAGGATTTTCATTTTTTATTATTTCCCCTGCATGTCAGCCAAAAACCCGAAAAGAAGTATCTGCAGCCCGAAGCTCAGCATCAGGACATCAAGCATTACGAGCGGCAAATGCCCTATAATTCCTGTTGTCAGAAAAAGATATACGAGATAAATTCCAATAATAAATCCAAAAAGAGTAACAAATCCGCCAATTAACCCAAAAAATTTCAGAGGCTCATAGTCCCTGTAAATCCTGATCAGGTTTATCCACGCCTTGACAGCATATTCAAAAGGATTTGAAATAAGCCTGCTTTTTCCCTGCCTTTTCCCAAAGTTTATCGGAACTTCCTTGATTTTTAATTTTGCCTTTACCGTCCTTATTATCTGCTCTTGTGTGTAAGTGTGCTTTGAAATTATCGGCAGCAAGGCAACTTTCCTGTTAAAAGCACGAAAGCCAGTCTGCGCATCGCTTACTTTAAGGCCTGCAATTTGTGAAATTGCTCTCGAGAAAGCAATATTTCCAAGCCTGTTAACAAGAGGCATGTATTCGATATTGCCTGCAAACCTGCTTCCAAGCACAAGGTCATTGCCATTTTTTATTTCCTTCATCAGTTTTGGCATTTCCTCAGCTTTATACTGTCCGTCAGCGTCAATATGGACAATCACATCAGCCCCAAGTTCAAGAGACTTTTCTATTTCTGTCCTGAATGTTTCAGCAAGGCCATAATTCTTGGGATGGGAAACTACAACTGCGCCGGATTTCTTTGCAGCAGAAGCAGTGTCATCAGAGCTGCCGTCATCAACAACCAGAACTTCATAGTTATATCTGCCGGAATCCATTGCCTTCTTTATGCTCACGATAACCTGCTTTATGCTCTTTTCCTCATTAAAAGCAGGTATAGTTACTATTACTTTCATATACTCATAAAATAGCAATATATTTAAAAAGTTAATGGTTTGAGAAGTCTTATAGGCTTGCCCATTAGCTGACAATTCCACAAGGGGGCGGGGAACAACACTAAAACATCAGGAGCAAGAATCAAGTATAATGGTGGAAGTAAAGCAATCAATATAGCAAATAACGCAAATTTTTATACAATAAACATGTCATTTGCTATATCAATTCATGTTTAAAATGCCATCCAATAAATATACCAAATCTCAGATTATAATAGTCATAATTCTATTGGTATTCTTATCAGCTCAAACTATTATAGGAATCTTTTATAATTCAGTCACTTGGGATGAATTATGCTTTGTAGGATCCGGAAAGGCAGTTTTATCTACAGGCAATACAAGATATACGCTTCTTATTGACCATCCGCCTTTGTCATATTACCTCAACAGCATCTTCCTTCTGCCGCTAAAATTTGATAAGGAGATAAGCCAAAATGACTGGTGCTACAAGACCGGCCATGAAGTGTTATTCGGCTCCGGCTACAATCCTAAATTTATTTTGTTCCTTTCAAGGCTGCCGTTTGCTATACTTTCCATAATCTTTGGGCTGTTCGTAATGAAATGGGCAGCAGAGCTTTATGGAAAATCAAGCGGGATTCTTGCTCTTTTCCTTTACTCATTTAACCCTTCAATAATAGCATATTCCGGCATTGCGACAGCCGACTTCATAACTGCAATGATGATATTTATGGCCGTATATTATTTCTGGAAGCTTATCAAATCACATTCAAAAAAGAATTTATTCCTGGCAGGCATTTTTTTTGGGTTGGCCCAGCTTTCCAAGTTAACCGCAATAATTCTAATTCCAATTTACCTGATAATCGGAGTTATGGCAGTCATCAAAAAAGAAAAAGGCCTCAGCATTAAAGGCATGATAAAGAATCTTTCTGTAATATTTTTGATTGCCTTCATACTCATTTGGGCATTCCACTTATTTCAGTTCGGCACTCTGAAGGATTCCCTGCCATTAGGATACTATTCCCAAAAAACAAGGGAGGAAATAAGCAAAGCCCCCTTTTTATCGGAATATCTGATATATATATACGACAATGTTCCGATGCCAATGCCAATATACATAGGAATGGTCGGCCACATTTTCTATTTGTCTTCCCATAATAAGTTCAGCTTTATCTTTGGCCAAATCATCGACAAGCCGTCTTGGTCCATGAGCTTTCTCACATTCCTGCTAAAGGCTCCTTTGGCATTATTAATCTTAATTGCCGTCCTGTTGATATCATATAGAAAACTCCCGAAGAAAGGCCTTACGACAAACCTGTGCATGATACTGCCAATATTTTTTACATTTGCCCTGTTCATCCATAATTCAAAATTTTCCGGGGTGAGGCATTTGCTAACAGTATACCCGTTTATTTTCATTCTCTCTAGCAATCTGATAAGCTTAAGAATAATCCATAAGAGGGCAATTACATGCGCATTTGCGGTTTTATACTTGGTCCCGTCATTTTTGATCGCCCCCCATTACCTTTCATATATGAATATTTTTGCAGGCGGGCCTGAGAATGCCTATAACCTGGTTGTAGGCGCAAACATAGACCAAGGCCAGGGCCTGTTAGAGCTCAAGGGCTTCATGGAAAAAAATAATATAGATAAGATAAACTTTAGCTATTGGGGATCAGTAGACCCCAAAGATTATGGAATCCGGTATGATTACATGCCATCTCCATATTTCCAGCCCTGGCAAAATGACTATAAATTTATAACAGGAAAGAATATTATAAATGAGGACTGCTCGGAAAGAAAGGGCTGGGCCGCAATAAGCGTAACAAACCTGCAGAATGTGCATCTTGAAAACAAGTCCTGCTATACATGGCTGTCAAAACATGAGCCTGTAAAGCGAATCGGCTATTCAATTTTTGTTTACTACATTAAATAAAATGGACAGAAAAATATATGGCATAATGTATAAAACCGAAGAGAAATACTGGTGGTATGCCGGGGAAAGATTTATAGTTATGCAATTTCTTGCCAAATATTATCCTTCTGCAAAGAATCTAAAGCTCCTCGACGTCGGCTGCGGGACCGGAATAAATGTCAAGCTGCTTAATAAATATGGGATGGCTTATGGAATTGATGTTTCCGATGATGCTTTAAGTTACTGCAAATTAAGAAAGATCCCCAGAGTCAAAAAATCAGATGTTATGGATATTAAATTTAAAGATGAAACTTTTGATGCAGTAACTTCACTTGGCGTATTTTATCATAAAAATATTATTGACGACTTAAGGGGGATGGGGGAAACATTCAGAATTCTAAAGCCTGGCGGAAGATTATTGTTTTTTGACTGCGCAATGATGCAGCTGTATGGCAATCACGACCTGGCATTTCAGGGCATAAGAAGATATTCAAAGAAAGAATTAAAGTCGAAGCTTGAAAAAGCAGGGTTTGAAGTGGAGGAGATTTCTTATGTAAATTCTCTGCTATTCACTCCCTTATTAATCAAGAGAAAGCTGGAAAGGCTGGCCAATTCCAGTCCGAAATCTGAAATACAGGCAGGAATAAATCCAGCTCTCAACTCCATTTTAACCTTTATTTTCAAACTGGAAATTCTCGGATTGAAATATTTAAAATATCCCTTCGGAATAAACATTGTTGCAGTGGGGAGGAAACCGGAATAATCCCGGAATGCTGAAATTATCTGCAGAACAAGCATAAATCGTATGTGCATAGCATCATAAAGTTAAAATTCTATAAACAAATGTTATCGGCGAGCGTTGCGAGGGGTTCACTCCACAGCTCTTTCCACTATTCCATCTAGAATTTTAAAGATGCTATGCACATACCATAAATCACCAGTTATTTATTTTTCAGCTCTTTCTCAACTTCCTTCAGTTCATGCTCCATCATTATCTTTACCAGTTCCTTAAATTTAACTTTTGGCTTGAACCCGAACGCCTTTCTTGCCTTGACAGAATCTCCTGTAAGAACCTCTGTCTTGCTTGGCCTTATAAGCTTGGAATCAATCTTCACATAATCATCAGCTTTTAATCCAGCATACCTGAATGATTCGTCAAGCCACTCTTTCACGGAATGAACCTCGCCTGTGCAAATCATGAAATCATCAGCTTTTTTCAGCTGCAAAATATTCCATGCGGCTTCTGCATACTCTTTTGAATATCCGAAATCAATCTCCATGCTTAAATCTCCCAAATAAAGCTCTTTCTGAAGCCCTTTTGAGATTCTTGCAGCAGCCCTCACGATTTTTTTAGTTACGTATTCCTCAGACCTTCTTGGGCTTTCGTGGTTTCCGAAGATTGCAGTTGAGGCAAACAATCCAAATACATCCCTGTAATACCTGGCAAGCATGTAAGCAAGCACTTTTGCGCATCCGTAAGGGCTCTGCGGCCTGAAATTAGACTCTTCATTCTGCGGAGAAGGAACTTTGCCGAACATGTTGAAGGAAACCGGCTGCAAAAATTTTATCTTAGGGTCAATGTGCCTTATAGCTTCAAGAATTCTAGCAACAGCAGCCCCTGTTATGTCAATTGAATATTCAACTGCATCAAAGCTCCAGCTTACATGGTCCTGGTCAGCCATGTTATAAATTTCATCAGGCTTGACAGAATTAATGACTCTGTAAATTGAGGTCGCGTCTGCCAAATCTCCCTTGTGCAGTGTTATTTTGTTTAGAATTCCCTGTATGTTTCTCTTGTTGCCTGTCGCTGACCTTCTGATTAAGCCGTGGACTTCGTATCCTTTGTCTAATAAAAGTTCTGCTAAAAAACTCCCGTCTTGTCCCGTCACGCCCAGTACCAGTACTTTTTTTTGTGTCATTTGATTTCTTTTATTTTTTTAAATATTTTTAATTTAATTTTTATTGATTTTTTATTTTAATCGTTAATGTTCATTCGTTAGTGTACTTATTCTTATTTTAAAATATTCCTTTAATTTGAAATTATTTTTTTATACAACCTTAAATTCCGGAATAGGAACAATGAATCTTCCGCCTTTGCTTCTCCATTCTTCTTCTCTCTTTATAAATTCATTCAAAAAAGCATAAGGCAGAATCAAAAAGTAATCCGCGGTTTTTCTTGCCTCGTCTTCCGGCATTATCGGAATCCACGTTCCTATAGTGAACCTTCCGAATTTCTCAGGGCTTCTTTCAGCAGCGCCTTTAACCAATTCAGCAGTTAATCCGTAATATTGAAGTATGGTGTTCCCTTTTGTTGATGCGCCGTAAACGTAAATTTTCTTTCCTTTATCTGCTTCCTGCTTTATGAAATCTACACACTTTTTCCTGTTTTCTTCAACTCTTTTAAAAAAATCCTGATAATCCTTGGCGGTAAACTTTTCATCAAAAGAAACGCTTCCGTTCCTGAGGTGCCTTGAATACAGCCTGTAAGATCCTCCGTTGATTTCATTCTCTTCAATTTTGAATATTTCCAGCCCGTTTTTCTCAAATAAGTATTTCAATGATTCAAGCGAGTAATATTCAAGATGCTCATGGCAATTATGCACTATTGCATTTGAGACAAGATATGTTTCATCTTCCGTCTCAATATTGCAAACCATATCATTATATTTTTCGCCTTCTATACTTTTTACCGGAACAAGAATATGATTATCTCTATAAATAACATGGGAGATTTCAGCGCCTTTATGCTCATATCCGAATATCTTACCTAAGGATTTTGATGTGCCCCTCAACTGCCAGGAATCCTTTGATATTACTTTCCCTCCCCTAATCTCCCTTATATAAGGCTTCACATAACTTATTCCAAGAATGCCGCCTAAAGATGCAGTTAATAGCTGAACCTGCAATGTGAGTGTTTTAGATGAAGTATGGAAATGCACTTTATTTCCTTTGATATAACCATCCCCTTCAAATAACCCCCGTAAGAACTCTATTTTAATTTCAACAGGGGAAAACATAATGAAATCCGGAATATGCTTATTTATAGCTCCCTTCCCAACTAAAGAAGGAAGTGCACGAGCGAGTGCTGCACATACAACACGAACCTCTATGGAATTTCTATCGTTGTAGTGAATAACGCCGGTTTTATAACCAAGTGCTTTAAAGGTAGATGTAATTTTTTCTAGCAAGTGAGTTTCTTTTTTGTTTATGGTAAAATTAATATAAGGATTTTTTACTTTACCGCCAATGCATCCTTCAGCCACATATAATCCAAGCAGCCATGCAGTGTCTTTGTTTATGGGCAGTGATAATAATCCTCCTCTGTAACCTTTGCTGTTTATTTGATTGAATTCGTTTAAATTTATCTTTTTTGTAATCTGATTATGTGTTAGCTTTGGAACAACAACAAAATCTCCTCGTTTAACATCTTTTGCAGGAACCCACCCAAGCTTAAAATCGCCGATTTTTGTTTTATACTGCATGCAGTCATGCCTAAAGCATTCTTTTTTTACTATCCTTATAGGATGTTCAGGTGTTGTTGTAATCGGCTCCAAATACATGGGGTTAATCTTTATTATTTCCCCATTGTATTGGCGATTCATTGTATTTTTGATTTTTACTAAGCTGCCACCACTGCCTATAGCATAGTTATTTTCAACTAATTGACTTATTGGTTTATTATCACCTAAAATTAGGGTATCCGGCTTTACACATATATTTCCCACATCATTCTTCTCCAGCATATTTTTCAAACACATTAACTGCGCGACAAAAATCCCGTCTTCTGCAAGGACTTTTGCAGCATCCCTTACAAACTGGTTAGGGTCTTCCATGTCATAGAACATTCCGATTGCAGTCACGACTTTGGCCTTTGGAACTTTTAATTTGGCGTAATTCTCTTCTGTCCAGAAATCATGAATCACATGCTCGCAGTTTTCCTTCAAAGAATCTACAAGGTTGTTTGCAGGCTCGCATCCTATCCTTACAATCCCTTTGGCATAATAGCTCAATAAAGTCCCGTCATTTGCGCCTATGTCAAGCACTGCATCATTTGCCTTTAATTTTGCAATCCCGCTTACTGTTTCAACAATCTCTTTCAGTGCATTCTTCATTGTTTGCGTGACGCCTGAGCGGTACCAGTAGAATCCGGAGTAAAGCAATTCCTGCGGCGCTGTATGCCTTAATTGAAGAAGGGAGCAGTTCTCGCATAAAACCAATTCCAAAGGAGCTTTAATTCCTTTTCCGATATCCTCTTTCTTTACGAAATTATTCACGTACAGATTTCCCAAAGAAAATATTTTTACCAATTTACTTGAGTCACAGACTCGGCAAGTCTTTCGAGTAATGTAATCCACCTTCTGTTCCTGGATGATCCTGATAATGTTTGTCTCAGCTATGTTTGCCATAATGTTCAGAATAAGGGTAAATAGGTGATTATTTAAATGTTATTTTTTAGCTACAATCAAGGCTATAAACTGGCGTTCCGGCAGCCTTGAGTTCTCATGCTCTTTTTTGTAATATTTCGCCGTCATACCTGTTTTATGCAGAATCAAATCGTAAACCTCCATTTAATGACTTTAAGCGCGTATTGCAAACCCAACTTTATTAAAACAAATTTGTTGCCGTCGGATTTCGACAATCCTCCTTTTCTTGCGCCGTATGAATAGCCGACCTCTATGATTCTGAATTTATTCCTGATGCACTTGTAGCAGAACTCTATGAAGTATTCTCCAAACCCTTCCGGTGTGAAATCAATCCTGTCAAATACTTCCCTTCTGACAGCAGCAAATCCAGAAGTGTAGTCTTTTACTTTGGAGCCCATAAATAATCTTGCCCAGTGGTTGATGCATGTGCTTAGCAAAGCGCGCCACCACGGCCTTGTTTCCTCGCCTCCGCCAGCATACCTGGATCCTATCGCAACGTCATAATGTTCGAGTTTCTCAACGAGCCTTGGAATGACTTCGGGAGGTATCCCCAAATCACAGTCAAGCCAAACTATGATATTTCCTTTAGCCTCATGAATCCCCCTGTGGTGGGCAGACGCCAAACCGCCCTTGGCCATCCTTCGTATCAGCCTGACTTTCGGATTTTTTAAGTTCTCGACAATTTTCCATGTGCCATCCGGAGAGTTGTCATCAACAACTATTATCTCAAAAAGATTTTTTCCAAGCGCCTTTGAAGCCCTGCCTATTGCTTCTACTATATTATCTTTTTCATTATACGACGGGAAAACAACAGAAACTCTTGGATCAAATCCCTTCATTTTTTATTCGCTTCCTGTACTTCTTTTATAGAATCAACAGCATAATCCATCTGCTCTTCTGTAAGGTGGCTTGATGACGGAAGGTAAAGCCCTTTTCTTTCAAGCTCATCCGAAACAGGATAGCTTCCGTTCGTATCGGGAAATTGGAATCTTCCATCCTTTAGGCTGTAGCATGGCTGCTTGTGCATTCCGATGAAAAAAGTTCTTGTTTCAATGCCCCTCTTGTCAAGTTCGTTCCTTAGCTGAGGCATTGCCATTCCGAAATCATCCTGCACAAGAATGCCGTACATCCAGTAAACATTTTTTGCCCATTCAGCCTCAGGCGGCGTTGTAATTCCATTTACATTTTTTAGAAGCTTGTTGTAATACTGCGCGTTTTTTCTTCTCATCTCAATGAAGTGATCTATTTGTTCCAATTGCGCCAAGGCTATCGCGGCCTGTATGTTTGTCATCCTGTAATTGTACCCTAATTTTTTATGCAAAAACCTTGGCTCGCCGAAATAATGGTTTCTCAATGATTTTGCGTTTGCTGCCCATTCATTGTTATTTGTTACAAGGATCCCGCCCTCGCCGCTCGTTATTATCTTATTTGCGTATGTGCTAAAGCACGCAATGTCGCCTAAATTTCCTGTTCTTTTCCCTCTGTATTCTGCGCCATGCGCTTCAGCAGCGTCTTCAATGACTTTCAGATTGTGCTTTTTTGCAATCTTGTTTACTCTGCCCATGTCAACAGGATGGCCGTAAGTATGGACTACCATTATTGCTTTTGTTTTCTTGGTTATCTTTTCCTCAATCTTGCCAATGTCCATGTTCCACGTCTTCAGTTCAGAATCAACAAGAACCGGCTTTGCGCCTGAATAGACGATAGAATTGCAGCTTGCAATCATTGTAAAAGTCGGGACAATGACTTCATTCCCTTTTCCTATTCCCATGGCTTCAACAGCAAGATGGAGCGCGGCTGTTCCGGTTGCGCAGCTTATTCCGTTCTTTACTTTGCAGTATTCGCTGAATTTTTTTTCAAAATCCCCTATGTATTTTCCTGAAGAAGAAATCCAGTTTGTCTTCACGCAGTCTGTAACATACTTTAATTCATTACCGCTTAAAGTGGGCTCGCATACTGGAATTTTCATTTTGGTATGATTATTAATTTTTAATTATTTTATAACTTTACTGTCTTTTAATACTCTCCTAACATATGGGTGAAGCGAATCATCTATCCTTTTTATTATTTTGCATCCTTTGTACTCTTCATTAAGGTTGAATTTAAAGCTCTTTTCTTTTGGCTCAATCAAAAAGCCTATGGCTATTGTATGTGTGCCTTTTTGCTTGGTTTTTATATCTTTTGCATCAAATCTGTTGACAGGAAAGAATATTTCATAAGTTCCTATTTGCTTTATTATTTTTACATCAACACCAATCTCCTCTTTGGCTTTTCTGATTGCGGCCTGCTTAAATGTCTCGCCTCTTTTTATTCTTCCGCCTGCAAGCCACCATTCATCTTTTGCAGGCTCGTAGCTTCTTTTGAAAAGATAGATGTCATTTCCTGATTTGAAAACCAAGTCAACACACGGTATTGGCATTAGCCCAAGAATTTTTTTATATAGCTGCAGAGGAATGCCCCCTTTGCTAGAAATACTCTTTTTCAACATCTTTGCCCCTGTAAGGCCCCTGCTTAAGCTCTGCTGTCTTGGAATCTTCCAAAAACTTCATCTCATGCGGGCAGTTAAGAAGTATCATGTCGCCTTTAACCAGGACTACGCTTTTAATCAGCTTATGCTCGTCATAGATGTTATACTGTATGCTGCCGCTTTCAATGAAGAAGAATTCCTGCACAGGCAGGTTTTTTAATTCCTCAAACGGCTTGTGCCTGTGCGGAGGAATATGCGTTCCTTTCGGCCTGTTATGAAGCCCCAGCTGAAAAGGAAATTCATCAGGAGTTATGAAATTAAGCCCAGGGCTGCTGAAAGTCCCTCTTATGACAATAGCCAATAGCTTTCCGTCTGACTCTATTTTCTCTATGCTTTTATCTGATTCCATTTGGGGTTTTGAGGATTTAAGATACTTTATAAAGTTTTTGAAACAATTTACTATTTTTGCAATTCTATTCTTATTCTCTTAGACACTTCTTCAACGTGTGCTAAAATGCTGCGTTTGGTTTGGTCAGTAAACTCAGCTGCAAGTCTGGAAGTAAGCCCATATTCAAAAACTCCCATAAAAATTCCGGCAGCACCGGACAATCGCTCTGCAATGGGTAACTGGTTTTTTATCATGCTATTATTTATTCTGCGCCTTTATTGCTTCCTCATAAACCTTAACCGTCTCCTTCACGTTATGCTTCCATAAAAACTTGCTGAGAACCATTTTTCTTCCCGCTTCTCCCATTTTCTTTCTTAATTTAGCGTTAGAAAGCAGCAAAATCAATTTCTTCGTCAGCTCAGATTTATCTTCCGGCTCTATCCTGAATCCAGTAACGCCATCAATTATCGCATCTCCTGTCCCGCCTGACTTTCCTCCAATAACCGGCTTGCCGACAGCAGAAGCCTCAATATAAGCAATTCCAAAGCCTTCAACCCCCGCTTCTTTCTCAATGGTCTTGCTCATCAGAATAAAAACATTGCAGGCATCAAAATAATTGGATATTTCCTCATCGTTTACATAGCCGAGAAACCTTACATTATCCTGCAAATTTAGAGATGAAACCCGATCTTTTAGTTTTCTTTCCTCACTTCCTCTCCCAACAATAAGATACAAGACATTTGGAACTTTTTTAACAACATCAGACAAAGATTCAATAATTATCCTGTGGCCTTTTCTTTCAACAAGGCCCCCGACAGACAGCAATATTTTTTTATTCCCCAATCCATGGGTTTTTCTAAATTTTAATGGGCTTTCTTTTGGTCCGAGTTTTTCTAAATCAACGCCGTTATTAATTACAATCATCTTTCTCTTTGAAGTATTCCGCGCAGCCACATCATAAGTGAACCTGCTGACAGCCATGATTTTCTTCGGAAAAAATAAATAAATCTTTAACAATAAATTATGAAACGGATTTTTAGGATAAACATCAATCCCATGGGTAGTGGCAACAAGCGGCACTTTTTTAATTTTTGAGGCAATCCATAAAAACAGCAAATTCATCCCAATAAAATGAAGATGAATAATATCAATCCTGTCTTTGATACTGATTATCTTCTTCAATGCTTTTAAGTTAAAGAAAAAACCCCGAAGAAATTTAGGCGTACCTAGCCTTATTATCTTAATATCTTCATAATATTCTTCCGCATCATTGGAAGTTCCTGAAGTAAGAACATAAACCTTGTGCCCCTGCTTAACAAATTCTTTTGCCTGCTCCTGTACGAATAGTCCAAGCCGCATATCCTCTCTGTGAGGGTAGACATAGCTTACAATTAGTATGTTCATTTTCAAAACAGCGCGTATATGAACGGGCTTAATGGCGAGCTTTGCGCGAAAACTATCAGCAGCCCTACAAGAATCAGCATTATGAATATTGGCAGCAGCCACCACTTCTTTCTTTCCTTCATGAAGCTCCAAAGGTCGCTCAAAAGATAGAATCTTCTTGCCATAGACCATTAAATTAGCTTATTATTTATTAATATTTCTAATATGCTATCTGCAGCTATTTCATTGCCTAATCTGTTTGGGTGCCAAGTATCATCTTTTACAGCCCTTAACTCCCCATCATCGTAATCTTTGTAATATTCAATCAGGTCAACAGCAATAAAATTATTTTTTTCAGCTTCTTCAGTAATTTTTGAATGTATCCACTCATACTTATAGCTTTTAAGATCATATAACACTGGAAAAATCACCAGGACTATTTTTATATCATTCTTATTTGAAATTTTATTAACCTCCTTGAAAGACTCCGATAGCGATTCCAGATTGCTTTTATCGCTGTACAGCTTTGTGTAAAAATCATCGCCAAATTTTGATTTTATATTAAGCCAGCCGCCGTGCAAGAATTTTACCAATTTAACATTATCAATAAACTTCCTTAAACTGCAGGGTATCTTAACATCTATTGACTGTATCCTGCAATCACCGGTTTTTTTGTCCTCTATCTGGCTGAAAAACCCAATAATAGTATCGGATTCAATCGGGTCATTCAGGGTGTACTGTATAATCACCAGATCGGGCTCAAACATCAATGCCTTCTCTTTTAACACTTCAACCTCCTGGGCAGTGCTGTACCCGTTAACTCCAAAATTAAGGACTTCATACTTTTTTTTCGCACTGTAAGAACTTAGCTTTTTCTCCAGAATCTCAGGATATAAGTCGCTAAAATTAAGGTCTACGCCGGCGCTGATGGAATCGCCTATAACTGCAATTCTGTAAGCATCACTCTTCTTTTTAAAATCATATTCAACATCGCGCATTCCCCTGGAGTTTATAGTTATATTAATGCCGTTCCTAATCATCGATGATGATGGTTTCATCCCATAGGAAAGAATACTGTTATTGGATTTCATAAGTATCACGGGATCTATTCTTTCAGGCTCCTTATCAGCGTAAATTCTAAGAATAATCTCAAATATGATTAGGAATACAAGCACTGCTGCAAGGCTTAGCAAAATATTCTGGAATAGTTCTTTAATTTTCATTCGATTTAATCCATTGCAATTTTCTCACTGTCCCACATGTCTTTTGGGTTATCTTCCCTCTTTATCAGGAATTTGTCAATTACAAGATAGTCAATTCCAGTCCCCATCATGCATTTGTAAGCATCTTCAGGCGTGCATACAATAGGCTCTCCTCTTATGTTAAAAGATGTATTGACCAAAATTGGCACTCCACTCAGTTTCTCAAATTCTTTTATGACTCTGTAATAAAGATGATTCTCCCCTTCAGAAGTTGTCTGCAGCCTGCCGCTTCCGTCAACATGAACAACGCTTGGAACAATTTTTCTTTTTTCCTGCTTGAACGGATAGACAAAAAGCATGAACGGCTCTTCATCTTTGTCAATCTCAAAATAATCATGGACGTCCTCTTTGCTTATGACCGGGGCAAATGGCCTGAAGATTTCCCTGTGCTTTACTTTAGTGTTCAATATTTCTTTCATTTGCGGATTTGACGCGTTTGATAAAATGCTCCTTGCGCCCAGTGCCCTTGGGCCGAATTCCATCCTTCCCTGAAACCACCCGATAACATTGTTGTTGTAAATCAGGTTGGCAGCCAGCTTCACCAAAGAATCATCACTCTTGAATTTTTTATAGATTATTTTTTTGTCATCAAGAAATTTTTGTATGTATTCTGTTGAAAAAGAAGGCCCAAGATAAGCCGATTCCATCTCATATTTTCTTTTGTTGCTGAGAATTGTATTGTATGCGTAAGCAGCAGCGCCTAAAGAAGCTCCTGCATCGCTTGCAGCCGGCTGTATCCAGACATTTTTGAAAGGGGTATTTTTGGTTATCTTGCCGTTCGCAACACTGTTTAATGCAACCCCTCCTGCAATGCAGAGGTTTTCCATCTTTGTCTCATTGTAAAGGTGATTCAGCATCTTGAAGATTATTTCCTCTGTTATTTTCTGCAAAGAAGCCGCAATATCCTTATGCTTTTGTGTAACCTCTTCATGAGGCTCTCTTATCGGGCCGAATTCTTCAACAAATTTCCTGCTAGGCATTGTTAGCTTATAGTGATAATCAAAATAGCTCATGTCAAACTCAATCGAGCCGTCATCTTTTACATCGACAATTTTTTTGAATTTGTCATAATAGATTGGTTTTCCATAAGGGGATAATCCCATGATTTTGTATTCTGAATTATTTACGCTGAATCCTAAATGAGCAGTCACTGTGCTGTACAGCAATCCGACAGAATTCGGAAACTTCAGCTCTTTCAGCAGAGTTATATCATTTTCTTTTCCATATCCGTATGAAGCTGTTGCCCATTCTCCAACCCCATCAATTGTAAGAATTGCAGCTTCCTCAAAAGGGCTTACAAGAAATGAGGATGCGGCATGCGCAAGATGATGCTCAATGAAAAGAATGTCCCCATTGTATTTTAATTTCTTTTTTATCACAGAAGGAACCCTTAATTTCTCGTTCAGCCATGCCGGCAAAGCCTTGTAAAATGACCAATAAGACATTGGAAACATCTCAAGGTGCTGGCTCAATAATCTTTCAAATTTCAATAAAGGCTTTTCGTAAAATGCAATGTAAGCCAGCTGCTGTGAAGTTATTCCACCTTCCTTTAAGCAATACTCAATTGCGTTTAGAGGGAATCCTGTATCGTGCTTTTTTCTCGTAAACCGTTCCTCTTCTGCAGCAGCCACGACAATGCCGTCTTTGATAAGGCAGGCTGCAGAATCATGGTAGAAGCAGGAAATTCCCAGGATGTTTGTCATTTTATTAAAATGTCCTGTAATATTTCTCTATTGGCTCTTTCGTGACCTTATGATCCTGCCAGTTGGATTTTTTGTTTTGTTTTTTTATTTCAAGAAAATGCTTGCCGAAAATCTTCATTATTATGGAAACCAGCCCGATTGCAACGAAATAAACCAGTGCAAGCAGGATGAAATTTACAATGCCGGACATTACTTTTCCAATCGGCTCCAGAACTGTCTTTATTGCATTCCAAATCTTATTGAGCATATGCTTTGAAGCTCAAAATGCTTTATAAACGTTATGGAATTGGGCTTCATAATGCTCTTTGGAAAGATTTTTATATCATCCGTAAATAAAAAATCCGTAAAATGCCCAAAAAACCAAACATTCTCGTCACAGGCGGAACAGGATTTGTAGGTTCTAATTTAGTAAGAGAATTGTGCAAAAGAGGGTATAATGTAACCATTCTCGCACAAACATATTCCCACAAATTTCTCAAAGGGCTGCCAGTAAAAGTCATAACAGGCGATGTAAGAAATTACGATGATGTTTTCAATGCAGCAAAAGGAATGGATTATGTCTATCATCTTGCCGCAAGCAGCTCAGGCGATATAAGGGAAAAAGAAAATATCTTCGGCATCAATGTAAAAGGAACGGAAAACGTAATGAAAGCCTCTTTTGAAAATAAAATAAAGCGAGTGCTTCATGTAAGCTCAGGCTCTGCGCTTGGCTTCAAGAGAAACCCAAATGAAAAGCTGACAGAAAAAGACTGCCTCGATTTCAAAGACCAGATTTACGGCCAGTCAAAGAAGCAAGGTGAAGACAAGGTGCAGGAATACGTCTCAAAAGGACTGGATGCAGTAATAATCATTCCGTCTTATGTCACTGGGGCAGGTGAAGTCGAGCCTGCAAGATTTGGAATCTTCAAAAGCATTCTCAAAGACAGGGTTAAATTTGTCTATCCCGGCGGCGGCGGCGGCGGAGCCGTTGCAGTTGAAGATTTGATTGGCGGAATGATTTTGGCAATTGAAAAAGGAAAGAAAGGCGAAAGGTACATCCTGAGCAACGAAAACTTCACCTTGTTTGATAACTACAACCTGATTGCTAAACTGTTGAACAAGCCAAAGATAAGGCACAGGATTCCCAGCTTATTTTATTATCCGATGTACTTGTTTGCATTAATACTCCAAAAAACCATGAAATCTCCCCCAATAACAACCGAGACAGTAAGATGGGCATTTAATTTTAGGTATTATGATTCAAGCAAGGCAAGAAAAGAGCTCGGATGGAAGCCAAAGCTTACGCTTGAAGAATCATACAAAAAAGCAATTAAATATTACAGGGAGATTGGAGTTTTGGGGCAATCTTGTTCTAACTTTAAAACCGAAAAATATTTGTAGGGTGCAACAATCTTTGTCCTAATTCGTTGCACGAATCTCTGTCCGCTTTTTCAATAGTTTCCTTTGTTTGTTAAAATACTTTTTGTTGCTGTAAACACTTGCTGGAGTATTCCAGCCAAGTATTTCCTGCTTTCTCCAGTTGTTGTACTGATTGTCAAACTTCCAAAGATGTTTTCTGAAATCGCTTAATGATTTAAATTTCTTTAATGTGTTAGGGCTTTGTGTAAAAAGTAGCTTTCAGCTATGTTTTGGCATCAGCTCGCATGTAAATAGAAAGGACAATAGCAAAAATTCCCATTGCAATTTCCTTTTTGCTGGCATGTGGTTGCGATAATGCTCGCAAATTGAGATGCCAAAACTGACTTTTTACACAAAGCCATGTGTTAGGAAAGAACCAAAATTAATCCAGAAAAAGAATTGCAAGTGAAAGAGCAAATACTTATTCAAAAACTTATAACTAAACTCAAAAGAAAAATAATTTCAAGCCGCCGTCGATTTAGGCACCCTTACAACAAAATCCAGCTTGCCAATCAGATGATTCCAGAATATCCTGAAAGTTCTTGGCCTAAAGCCCTGCTTCATGAATGTGTTTACAACGCTGCACATGTTCTTTGATAGGGGATTGTTATATTCCATCAATCTTACGAAAGGCCAGAAAATCTTCGGAGATCTTATATAAATATTGAAAGTTCGGTACAATCCAAGAGTCTCATCTTTTGTCATATTTGGGTTTTTGAGTATTGTACTTTCGTAATAGCTGCTTACATGATCATTGTCATCAAAAAGGTCGTGCTCTTCTGCGTAATCCCTAAGCCTAGTTCCCTGAAATGGGTAAAACAATGTGATTTGAGCCTCGCCAACCTTGCCCTTCCTGTTAATCTCTATTGTACTAAACACGTCCTTTCTTGTTTCATTTGGCAAGCCGACCATATTGAAGGAATAACTGGGTATTCCGACTTTTTTAGCTAATAGGAACGCATTCACTATATGCTCCTGCTTCATGTGCCTGTCAAGAATTTTCTTCCTATACTCCTCGTTGCCGCTTTCTATGCCCATCCTTATGATATTGCAGCCTGCATCTTTCAGCCATATCAATTTCTCTTCTGAGATTACTTCGGGCCTGGTCATGCAGCCGAACGGAATGCCCACCTTTTCCTTGTAAATCTTGCAGAACTCCTTGACTCTGTCTGCCTTGATTGTAAAAGTCTCGTCAATCAAAAATATCCACTTGTAGTTATATTTTTTTGTGAAGTATGCAATTTCTTCAACAGCCCTTGCCACGCTTTTCTCCCTATGATAACCTCCAACACCGCCGTACAAGTGCTGCATGTAGTCATTGATGCAGTAAGTGCATGAGTAAGGGCATCCTCTTGAAGTTTCAAAAGTCCCTATTTCGCTTATATGCCTCGCGTCAAACAAATCGCAGTCAGGAAACGGAAGCTTGTCAAGATCCTTCATAAGCGGCCTTATCGGGTTCCTGAAGATTTTTCCGTCCTTCTTTGCCCAGATATTCTGTATTTTGGTTGAGTCGCTTTTAGTTTCAATTGCTTCGATTAAATCAGAAATCGCCTCTTCGCCTTCGCTGACGCATATATAATCCACAAACTCGCTTTTGATGACTTCTTCAGGCGCTACAGTAGGATGCTGGCCTCCGACAATAACTGGCAATCTGTCCTTGTTGGTTGCTTTTATGAGCTTGTTCATGAAATCATGCTCCAGGCTCCTGCAGCCTATTAATAATACCTCAGGCTTGAACTCCGCCATATGTGATTTCAGCTTATCAGCAATCTTCTCAAACGGCTCTTTCATAATAAAAGTAGTGTCAAAAAGCTCAACCTTGTGCCCCTTCTCCTTCAGAACAGCAGAAATAGAAGCCAGTCCCATTTGTACCTGCCTCTGGCCGTTGATATTTGGGTAGATAAGTAAAATGTTCATTTTCTCGTCTTAACGATTGTTAATTAGGTTATTTAAATATCTTTTTGTTTCCCGTATGCGCATAGCATCTTCAAAATTCTAGACGGGAAGGATGATTGAGCTGCGTTCCCGTAGGGAGCATCCCCTCGCAACGCTCGTCGATGAATTAAACATGATTGAATTTTGACCTTATGATGCTATGCGCATACTGTTTCCCATGTCTTTAGATTTTAATAAATCCAGCCTCATTAAAGTAATCTATAGTTCTCTTTAGGGACTCTTTTAAGCTTACTTTTGGCTTCCAGCCAAGCTCTTTTCGGGCCTTTGCTGAATCATAATATCTAAAATTAAAAGTCCAGCGTATAGTTTCGGTTGCGATTGGGGTTTTTTTCATTGTCTTTTCTAAGATTAAGGCAAATAAATACATAGGCACATAAGTGAATCTTGGAAGCCTGAAGCTTATTCTTGGCACTTTTAGTATGTCACATATCATATTGTACATTTCAAACAGCGTTACATTTTCGTTGCAGATATTGTATCTTTCCCCTTTCCTGCCCTTTTCCATTGCGAGAATTAGCCCGCTGACTATATCTTCTACAGCCACAGTTCCGGTTCCTCCGGGGTAAGTAAATTTTATCCTGTTAACAGCTATGCTTTTGAAAGCCCCCGCTCTTGTTGGGTTTACCTCCCCTGCGCCAAGAACATAAGCCGGAACAATTATCGTCACATTAAGCCCCTGCGCTGCAAATTTATGCACCACCCGCTCGCCGTATATTTTTGACTCTGCATACAGCTGGTCTTTGAAGTCAAAGCAGTCATTTTCTGTCAATATCTTCTTATTGTCTCTTGAAAATCCAAGAACCGAGCCAGAACTGACATGGACCACTTTCTTCACATTAGATTTCAGGCAGGCCTTCATGACATTTTCTGTCCCTTCAATATTGACTCCGAATATTCTCTCCTTTTCGCTTAAAGCGCCCAAGTTGCATGAAGCCAGATGATAGACATAGTCCTGTCCCTTCACAGCTTCCATGACAGAATTAAAATTTCTGACATCCCCTTTGATTCTTTTTATATCCAGCCCTTCCAAAAACGGATGAGATGTGCTTAAGTCAAAAATAGTAATATCATATTTCCCATTATACAGTTCCCGAACTAAGTTTGAGCCGATGAATCCGGCGCCCCCCGTAACAAGAACTTTTGTTTTGTTGGCCATTTTGGATTTAAAAAATAAAAAGTCTTGCTTTTTTTGATTGCCCCAATATATAAATTTTTCGTGAGGGTGGCGTTATTGAAAAGTTCAAAGTTGCCATCAATTTGTGGGGCTACTAAAATTGAAGACTTTAACCGACAAAGTGGAATTCATAACTATAAAAATACCCCGCCCCTTGGGGCGATTGGGATTTTTATTTTTCAGCCTGAGCCGATGCTAACCGGAGCTAAACGGGATTCAGAGCCAAACTTTCCAAAACCTTTATATATGGGTATATATTATAGTGTTATAACTCACCAGTTATGATAAGTAATTACCATTTTATGATGGAATTACCACCAACTGATGAAAAATAGTAACATTTTAATATAAGCGTTTTTTATCCCCTTTTAATAATAAAAGGGGGGTGTATTTGCATGATAGTTAAAGAAGAATTTTTAAGCAAATTAAGAAGGTTTTTTTCATTAAACCTTTATGAAGTAAAGATTTGGACTGCATTATTGAGCAGAGGAGTTTCTACGGCAGGAGAATTAAGCGACATAGCAAACGTTCCAAGGTCAAGAAGCTATGATGTTCTGGAATCTTTGGAAAAAAAAGGCTTTGTCATAATGAAATTGGGCAAGCCAATAAAGTATATTGCCGTTCCTCCGAAGGAAGTTGTTGAAAGGGTAAAGAAGAATGTTCAGGATTACGCAAAAGAGGAAATCAAGAAATTAAGCGACCTGAAAAACACGGAAATCATTGATGAGCTGAGCACTTTGCATACTCAGGGTGTTGAATTAGTAGAGCCGTCTGACCTTTCAGGCTCATTAAGGGGCAGGCATAATTTATACAACCATCTTGAGCTGACAATCAGGAACGCGGAAGAAAGCGTCATTTTGATGACAACTGCGCAGGGTTTCATAAGAAAAATGGAAGGCCTGAAGCCAACATTTGAAAAATTAAAGAAAAGGGGCGTCAAGATAAGAATTGCTGCTCCGATAACCAAAGAGGCAATGGCTGCATTGAAAGACGTTCAGGGCATTGTTGAAGTAAGGCACACCGACAACAAGGCAAGATTATGCATTGTTGACGGAAAGGAAATTATCTTCATGGTTATGGATGATAATGAAGTCCATCCTACATACGATGTTGGAATCTGGGTAAACACCCCGTTCTTCGCAAGCGCGCTTGAGAATCTTTTTGAGCTCGCATGGAAGAGCATGAAGCCCGCATCAGAAGTTATAAAAAGATAATTCTTTTATTTTTTATATTTGTTTTTTATTTGAGTATAGATTTAAATAAGTTTTTTGATTACCCTTAACAATGATTAAGAATAAACACTTAAACATTTTGCTTGTTATATTAATCTTGGCAGCTGGGTGCAGCAGTGATGTAAAAACCTACAAAGCTGATTACAGGGGTAATTTTCCGGAAGGCTCTTTCAAAATCAATCTCGGAAAGAACAATGTTTTGACAAACGGAAAGGATATTCTTGAAATTAGAGTGAAAAAAGAGCCTGATTTCTTCTGCTATGCCGTTAACAACAGGTCTTTGTGCAGGTTTGACATAAGCGTAAAAATAACTGGCGCCGCCGCTGAAAATTTGAAAGTAATATCCCAAAGCCTAAAAGAAGCAGCGTTGAAATCCGGAAAGCCAAGAACTACTCTGCCCGAAAGATTGAGTTATTTTCTAAACGGCCAAAAGCTTGAAGTCGAGGATATCATTCTCATCAATGGCATAAAGGATGAAATCAACAGCACAATATCCATTCCAATCCTTGGAAAAGGAAATAATGGCAGGGAAGCCAGGGAAGATGCTCTTAAAAATTCGAAAGAGCTTATTAGCGTGCTGGCTGACAAACCAAACATATAAAAACCAAGATATTCTATTTGATGCAATATGCCGAAAAAAGATTTTGTGCTTGGGCTTAAGCAGAAAGCAAAGGAGTTCAGGAAAGAGATAATCGAAGCAGTTTACAAAGCCCAGTCCGGCCATCCGGGCGGCTCTTTAAGCGAGATTGATGTGCTTACTGCCCTGTATTTTCATAAATTAAAAATTGACCCGTCAAATCCAAACTGGGAGGGTCGCGACAGGTTTGTGCTTAGCAAAGGGCATGCCAGCCCGGGGTTATACGTTGTTCTTGCGGACAAAGGTTACTTCCCAAAATCAGAGCTTGAAGGATTCAGAAAAATAAACAGGATGCTCCAGGGGCACCCTGAATTAAGCACGCCCGGCGTTGATTTCGCCGGAGGCTCGCTTGGACAGGGAATATCATTCGCTGTTGGAATAGCATTGGCTTTAAGGCTGGACAAGAAAATCTCCAAAGTCTATGTCATGATTGGTGATGGTGAATCGCAGGAAGGATCTGTCTGGGAAGCATCAATGGCAGCTGCATTTCATAAGCTCGATAATCTGGTTGGGATTCTTGACAAGAACCAGGTTCAGGAAACCGGAAAGACAAAAGATGTCATGGACATTGGAAATGTCGTCCTGAAATGGCAGGCATTCGGCTGGAACGTGATCGAAATAAACGGCCATGACATGAATGAGGTTGTTGAAGCTCTTGACAAAGCTTCTAAAAACAAGAATGGCAAGCCAACAATGATTATCTCAAATACAATCAAGGGCAAAGGGGTTTCTTTCATGGAATTAAATTACAAGTTCCACGGAAAAGCCCCAAACGAAGAAGAATACAAAAAAGCAATGGAAGATATAGAAAAGATAGATGTTAATAAGTTCAAATGATGATTATAAAAATTAGTGCAATAACGATTGAACATTAACTAAAAACCAATAATTAAAATAAATAATTCATAATAATCAAATAAAAATAATCAAAATGGAACAAAACCAAAAGCTGGCAACAAGGGAAGGCTATGGAAAAGCCCTGCTTGAGCTTGGAAGAATAAACAAAAATGTTGTGGTTGTAGACGCTGATTTGGGGGATTCCACAAAGGCAGAGCATTTTGGAAAAGAGTTCCCTGACAGGTTTTTTGCTATGGGCATTGCTGAGCAGGACATGATTGGAGCAGCTGCAGGCATGTCTGTTACAGGCAAGATTCCTTATGCAAGCACTTTTGCAATTTTCAGCGAGAGGGCTTTTGAATTTGTGAGAAATATTGTCGCAAGGAACAATCTGAATGTAAAGATTACAGGAAGCCATGCCGGCATAACAACAGGAGAAGACGGGAAATCGGCGCAGGCTATTGAGGACATTGCAATCTACAGGTCGCTTCCAAACATGGTTGTCCTGCAGCCTTCTGACGCGCTCGAATGCGAGAAGATGGTATTTGCGCTTGCAGACTATAATGGCCCTTCATACATGAGGGTGCACAGGACAGCATATCCGACCATCCACAGGCCCGATTATAAATTTGAGATGGGTAAAGGGGAAGTCTTAAGGGAAGGAAAAGACGTCGTTATTTTCGCATCCGGGACAATGGTTCATGAGTCTTTGAAAGCGGCAACTATATTAAAAGCCGAAGGAATAGAATCTTACGTTGTGAATATTCATACAATAAAGCCTATTGACCAAAAGCTAATTATAGAGCTGGCAAAGAAAACAAATAATGTCGTTACGGCAGAAGACCATAATATCATAGGAGGATTGGGAAGCGCTGTTGCAGAGGTTTTATCTGAGAATTATCCCTGCATTATGAAAAGGATTGGTATGCAGGATAAATTCGGGGAATCCGGAAAGCCTGATGAATTATACAGGAAATACGGCTTGGACTCGCAGTCAATTGCAGAAGAAGTTTTGAAGTTTGTTAAGAAGAGATAAAAAGATTTTATCAATGTATGGCGAGGCTTGAGCGACTGGCAGCGAGGGAGAGCCGAGCACTAGATATTGAAAATTTGCATAGAAAATTTTCGGATTTAAAAAATTAATATTTAAAAAATAAAACAAAAATGGAAAGCTGGATTGTTTATGGCCTGATTGCTTCAGTCTTCTTTGGACTGAGCACTTTCGTCTACAAGGTGGCGCAGCAGAAAGGAAATTTCTCCCCTTATTACGGAACTTTTGTTTTGGGCATTGGAATTGTCTTGATATTCGGGATATTCTTCTTGTTCAACTCAAGCGCAAAGTTTGAAATGAAATCGAGCGGCTTGGTATTAGGAGCCGGAATACTTTGGGCTTGTGGGTTTCTTGCAGTTGCTATTGCTATTTCACAGAAGGCAGACATCTCAAGACTGACTCCGGTTTTCAACACAAACACTCTTGTAACCGTTGTCCTTGGAATTATTTTCCTGCACGAAGTCCCCGATATTTCACAGATGTTCAGGGTAATTGCAGGGGCAGTTTTAGTTATTGTAGGCGCGGTTTTGGTAAGCATTTGATTAATGATATATTAAAAAATATTTTTCATTTATTATGAAAACTTTAAAATCGAGTGAAATAGCATCTTATCTTTTCTGCCCAGTTTGTTGGTGGAACGAAAGGATAACTGGCGTTAAAATAACAAAAGCAATAAGTAAAGGGGAAGAGTACCATAATGCTATTGCAGAAAAACAATCAAAAGCCAGATTTCTTTATTTTTGCATAAAAATCACAATTTCCATAATTACTGCCTTAATTGTGTACAGGTTTTTAATATGAGCGCCATAGATACAGTTATTATAGGAACAGGCATAATTTTACTAATTTTATTTGTTTTGTTAAAATCAACAAAGGTTCCATCACAGGCATATAAAAGTAAAGCTGTTTATTATGATCACCATAAGGAAAAACCCATAGAATCACTATTTTCAGCCAAATATGGGCTAGTGGGAAAGCCTGATTTTATCCTGCATACAAAAGATGGCTTGTTGCCATTAGAAATAAAACACTCAAAGAAGCCATACAAGCCATATTTTTCCCATGTGATGCAGCTAGTTTCTTACTGCTTGCTAATCGAAGAAGTAAAAGGCACAAAACCAAAGTATGGATTCATACAGTATCAAAATGGAAGGGCGTTCTACATCCCTTACACGGAAAAAATGAAATCTTTCTTAATAAAAACAATGGAGGAAATGAGAGGCCATATAGATTCAGGAGAATGCCCGCAACAGACTAGAAAGTATAAATGTGAAAAGTGTAAGAGCAGAGAGAATAAAGAGCAAATCTTATAAATCAGCCTCACTATCCTTGATTTAGGTTGGAGGAATTAAAATGCAAATCTTTATCGATAGTGCCGAAGTTTCAGAAATCAAAAAGGCAGCTGACTTAAATTTATGCGACGGAGTTACAACAAACCCGAGCCTTATAATGAAAGCAGGCAGAGATTACAATGAAACCCTAAAAGAAATCTGCTCAATAGTAAAAGGCCCAGTCAGCGCAGAAACTATTTCTCTTGATGCAGAAGGAATGGTAAAAGAAGGGATTGCATTCTCAAAGATAGCGAAAAATATTATAATCAAAGTTCCAATGACTCCGGAGGGCATGAAAGCGTGCCAAAGATTAACAAAACATGGATTAAAAGTCAATGTTACATTATGCTTTTCCGCAAATCAGGCTTTATTGGCAGCCAAATCAGGCGCTTTTATCATCAGCCCTTTTGTCGGAAGGCTTGATGACATCGGCGAAGTGGGAATGGATTTGATAAAAGAAATAAGGCTGATTTACGATAATTATGGATTTAAAACGCAGATTCTGGTCGCATCTGTCAGGAACACTGCTCACGTTCTTGAATCTGCCAAAATAGGCGCAGACATTGCAACATTGCCATATTCTGTATTTGAGCAGATGTTTAACCACAAGCTCACAGATGCTGGAATTAAAAAGTTTTTAGAAGATTGGGAAAAGGTACCGAAGAAGAGATGAAAGTAGATTACATACCTTATAATAACAGTGGCAAACCAGATTATTTTAAAAAACATAGAATTTATAAATTTTCTTAGTTTAATGAATACAAAAATTGATTTGGATTCTAATATTACTGTTCTTGTTGGTCCCAACGAATCAGGAAAATCTTCTTTTCTAAAAGGTGTTACTAGACTTGATGACATGCAAACTTCCGAAAATGATTTAACCATATCAAAAAAAGGGACAGATGAAAAACCATCCTTAATTTTTACATTCTATATTCCTGAAGATTCAAATTTATTTAAAGATAGTCGATATAAATCATTAAAGGGTCTTAGAACTTTTAAAATTAAGTTGAGTAATTCAGGTACAGATATAATAAAACCTACATTCATTGAAATACAATCTATAGAAAGAAAATTTTTTAAACCTAGAAAATTCTATAAAAATGATACTGATAAACCATCAACTATTGGAGAACAGGTAATCAATCCAGATAAATTCTTTTTTCTTGAGGAATATGAAAATTTAGAAAACTTTGAACAATTTAAAAAAGATCTTGACAAATCCATAAAAGAGAATTTTATTTTTGAATACGAAGAGACCTTTGAATTTTCTGACAAGGATAAAGAATTGGTATTAGATGAAATGACAAAAGTCATACCTAAAGTACACTTATATGATGATAAAGATCTAATATTACATGATAAGGTTAACATAGAATATTTAATATCGCCAGAGGGTGATGGGAAAAATTCTTATAAAACTGAGAAAAATTTGTTAAGACTTGGGGGGTTGGATGATAATGAATTTAAAATATTGAAAAATGATGATGTTAGTACGAGGGATAGATTAAAAAGAGTATCTGATAGTGTTACTAGAAAACTAAAACAATTTTGGAAACAAAATCCTAATATAAAAATTGAATTAAGTGTTTCTGGAAATTCTTTTTTGAATATAGATATTGAAGATAAAGAGGGAACAACTACTCCAATAATGCGAAGCGATGGAATGAAATGGTATTTATCTTTTTTCTTAAACTATATGGCTGATATCAATAATAAAACCCTTGAAGGAAAGATACTTCTTTTTGATGAAGCGGGAATTAGACTTCATCCTGCTGGGCAGAAGGATACTTTGAAAGTATTGGAGGACATAGGAAAACAAAATCAAATAATTTATACTACTCATTCACCCTTTATGATAAATAGGCAATATCCACTTAGAATAAGATTAATAAAAAAAGAAAAAAGGAGTAAATTGTCTGAAATAGAAAACAAGCCTTATGGTTCAGGTAGTCATAGAGGTTTTGAACCAGTAAGAACCGCAATCGGAGTTAGTCTCGGAGATTCTCTTATGTTGGATAATAGTAACTTGATAGTAGAAGGAATAACTGACGAAATCATTATAACTTCAGTATCCCAATACCTAAGCAGAATTGGAAAAAATTGTATAGATTTAAATGAAATGGCAGTAATTCACGCTGGAGGCAATGAACATATAAAATACCTTGTTATGTTAACCCAGAAGGAAAAAGTTAATTCTGTAGTACTCCTAGACGCAGATACTTCTGGTAAAAGTGCAAAAACCAAGTTATTGGAAAGTGAATTAATTTCAGAAAGAAAAATAGTTTTAATTAATGATTCTATCATTGGAGAACTCGCCACTCACTATCTCGAGATAGAAGACCTAATCGACTCAAATTTATTAATGGTGTTAGTAAAAGAAGTTTATGTCAATGAAACTTACAAATTTGATGATGTAAGTGAAGGGGATTTAAATGGAAAACCAAAACTAAAATTCTTAAAATCCAAATTAGAAAATAAAACTGATAATGGAGATATAAATAAATTTCAAATTGCAAAAAAATTATCTGAGAAACTGATTACCGATATGGAAAATAATGATTTGAAATACAGTACTAAATTCGTTAAATTTGAGCTACTTTTTGGGTTAATAAATGCAAGGAAATAGTTGTGTTTGCAGGTAAATAGGAAGCCAATCTGACTCTGACAATTGATAAATTTATGTTGAAATAAACATCCACCTCACATAAATCGGCTACGTATGATGTTGGGTTAAATCCTCTAAATCAATTCACAAACCAAACAAACCTTTTTATATCATCTTCCTTAACTTCATTCTATGGTCCAGCAGTACAACATAAAAGACACTAAATCTCATGAATCGGCTTATGACAAGAAAGTAAAGGAGCTGGAGGAAGAGCTTTCAACTACAAAGTACAACAAAAAGACTCAAGGACACATAGGCTTAGTAAAAGCAAAACTGGCAAAATTAAAGGAAGATTACCAAAAAAAAGCTTCGTCAAAAGGCGGAGGCCAGGGCTTTAGCGTAAAAAGAAGCGGCGATGCAACAGTCATAATGGTCGGCTTTCCGTCAGTAGGAAAATCAACTCTATTAAATGCAATCACTAATGCAAATTCTCCGATTGGGGCATACGCTTTCACAACATTAACCTGCATCCCTGGCTTACTGGAAATCAATCACGCAAAGATACAGGTTTTGGACGTTCCCGGAATTGTTGAAGGCGCTGCAACAGGAAGAGGCCGCGGAAAAGAAGTTCTTGCGTGCGCCCAAAGCGCCGATTTAGTTATAATTCTGCTGGATGTTTTCAGCCCGGGCCATTTTAATATTGTCCAGAAAGAAATTCATGACACAGGATTAAGATTAAACCAAAAGCCACCCCAAGTGAAGATTGGGAAAAAAGTAAGAGGCGGGATTGATTTGGGCATGACCGTTAAGCTGACTAAAATTAACGAGGAAACGATAAAAAATATTCTGAAAGAGTTCAGGATGGAAAACTGCACTATAGTGATTAGAGAGGACATAACTGATGACCAGCTCATTGATGTCATCGAAGGCAACAAGAAGTATGTTCCTGGTATAATCGTTTTAAATAAAATTGACATGGTTGGCAAAGAAGAGCTTGAAAGAGTAAAAGAATTGGTAAATCCGGACATCTGCATATCTGCAGAGCAAAAGATAGGCACAGAAGAGTTGAAGCAGCTGATATTCAAAAAGCTGGAATTCATGAGAGTCTATTGCAAGGAGATTGGCAAGAAAGCCGATATGACTGTTCCGTTGATAATGAGAAGAGGAAATACGCTGAAAGATGTCTGCATGAAGCTCCACAAGGATTTCATTTTCAAATTCAGGTTTGCAAGAATCTGGGGAAAATCAGTAAAATTTCAGTCTATGGTAGTCAGAAAACTGGAGCATAAACTGGAAGATGGAGATATAGTCGAGTTGCATGTTAAGTAACTGGCCGGAGTGAACCCCGCTTAAGTTTACGGCAGGTTAATATAATGTCTGACACAAAAAATTGATTAAAAATAGTTGTGTCCGCCGAATATAGTGTCGGATTAACATTGCTCATTTATTTACTTCCGACACTATAGAATGAATGTTTAAAACCTCAATAAAATATGATACATGAATTCCTTTTCGCTTAAAATCCGATTTACCATAAGAAAAGTCTAATAATTCTAAACATAATTGCCGTATTATGGACATTCAACGCCCCGTAGTTGTTGATGCCCATAGTATGTGCATAGCATCTTTAAAATTCTAGATGGAATAGTGGAGAGAGCTGCGTTCCCGTATGGAGCAACCCCTCGCAACGCTCGTCTATAACATTTGTTTATAGAATTTCAACTTTATGATGCTATGCACATACTGCCCATAGCAAGTTTTTTAAACATTGGACAAAACAAATCGGTTAGAATGAGCCATTATTCCGACAAGCATTATACGGTGGATAAGGATTTTGATAAATTTTATTATGGAATCCTGTTTAAGAAAGGCGATAAGATAGTTGACATAGGCTGCTCTACCGGGAATTTTGCTTTGCAGGACCCTAAAAATATTATTGGAATTGACGTTGATGAAGACGCTTTGAAAATCGCAAGGAAGTTCGGATTAAAAGTGATTAAGCAGGATGTGGCAGGAAAGCTCCCGTTCAAAGGCAGCACAGTTGAAAATGTCAACTGCAGGCACGTGCTGGAGCATTTGGACAGCACACTGCACTTTATGAAAGATATTTTCAGAATATTGAAGAAAAACGGAAGATTGGTGCTTATAACGGACGAGCCGGCATACCATTTCTGGGATGACTACACACATAAGAGGCCATTTACCGTAAAATCCCTGGAACAGCTGTTGTATGATGCAGGATTTAAAAATTTTAGGGTGTCGCATTTCCCGCAGCAAGGCGTCTTTGGCTTAGGGCTGCTTTACAGGCATAAGATGGTTTCACCAGGGCTCGCAAAAAAAATATATCTGCTTTTTGGGAAGCTTTCAAAAAAAAGCCTGATAATTGAGGCGTTTAAATAAATTCTAAATTACTGCTCTTTTGTACAAATCTTTTAATTCTTTCATGCATATTACTTTAAGCATGAACAGAAGCCCGGCGTAAGCCAGGCTGGAAGCAATCATTGCAACTGCAGCCCCGAGCCAAAAGTTCAAGGCAAGAAAATTTTTTATGAGATATATCACCGCTATGAACCCGAGGCCGGCAATTAGCGTCTTTAGCCACATTACTATCGGCAGCCCTATCGGAATGATTTTTCTTATTTCTGCCAATCCATACGCCATTATCAGAAGATAACTCAAAGATGTGGCAGTTGCGGCTCCAATAATACCAAATTTTGGGATTAAAAGCATGCCGGCAGCAAAATTAAAAATCACTGCAGTATAAAATATTCTGCTCAGGGTTTTAGGCTTTCCAATTCCAAGAAAGAAGCTGGTATTTATCAGGTGCACGCTCATGAATATCATTCCGATGCTGAGGATTTTCATTGCGCTTCCTGCAAGCAGATACTCTTTCCCAAATAATATCGTGATGATTAATTCAGCAAATGACAATAATATGAATACTAAAGGCACAGTAATGATTATGGAATACTTATAAAGCTCTTCCATGCCTGATTTAAGCAGGCTATTCTGCTTTTTTACCCATAATTCAGATGTCAACGGAAGCAAAATGCTTCCGAGAGCTTCAGGAAAATACCTGAAAATTTTTGCAGTCGGAAATGCTATATTATAAAAAGCGACGGCTTTCAGCCCGGAGAAATATGTCAATAACATGGTGTCTATGCTGCCAAAAATTGTAACCCCTATGCTGGTGGCGATTACATAAAAGCTGTATTTTGACATGCCTCTGAACAGCTTCCGGTCCCTGACAAATTTCGCGCTGAGAAATTTTGGAAATACGCTGCGCAGCAAAAAGCCTCCGAAGATGAACAGCAGCACTATTGGCGCGATTATGTAGCCTATAACCGGGCTTAGTATGCCGGCATTCATCTTAAAGCCAATAAATACCACAGCCAGTATCAGAATCATTCTGGCAAAATCTATTGCAGAAAATAAAACCATTTTCTGGAATCCCTGGAATATATACTTCAAAATCAGGACAAAATTATCAATGAAGAATGCAATCACCATGAGATTAAGCACAACTGCTGCCTTTGCGTTATGGAAAAAATGAGCGCTAAGGTAATCCGAAGACAGATAAACTAAAATCAGGACAATTGTGTTGGTCGCAAGCTCCACAATCATTGCGTACATTATTGAGCTTTTGACCAAATCATGCTTTTTGCTGCTGCTGAATTCTGAGACAAACTTGACAAGGGACCTGTCAAAACCGAGTGTCTGCAGTATCGTAAGAAGCCCAAGAAAGCTAAATACGGCATAAAACAACCCGAAGTCTTCAACGCCAAGGTTCCTGGCCAAAACCAGCCTTAGCAAATATCCAAGGAAAGCGGAAATGGCTGAAATGACAAAGACTATAATAGTGCCTTTGACAATGTGTTTTGTGTAGTTTGTCATCTTATTGGGCATAATAAACCAAAACCTTGCTTCCGTTTGTCTTTCCGAATTCTTTTACCAGGCTCCAGCTCTTGGGTATTTTTTCAATCTCTTCCGGAAACTTGGGGCTGGTGTGGACTTTCCTGACATTTGAAATCGCGTTTTGGTTGATAACAATGTAAGCGTCTTTTGCCTTGCCTAAATCAGCGGGATATTCCCTTGCAGCAACTGAATTCTCGAATCCTGAAATGTAATCCAAAGCTTTCACAGACCTGCTATCGGTATAAACCAGTTTGCCGCCCTTTTCCAAAAATGGATAAGCAGCCTTTAAACCATCAAGCAAATGCCGATCATCCCTTAGATAGACTGCCCCTATTGAAGCAATAACCAGAAGCACAAGCGCAGCCGGCATGAGAACTTTCCTAATCAGTTCATTTTTTTCTTTGAGGAAGTACGCCAGCAAAAGAACGCCAGGAAAAGCAATTACCTCCAGATACCTGTCAACTGCCCGGAATGGCAGGTATTTTGTAATTCCGGAAGAGCCGAAGCTTAAGTAAATCAATAGCGGTAAAAGCCAAAACAGGAGCGTGTAAGTTTCCCTTTTTTTATAAGCGATGCAGTAAGCGGCTGCAATAAAAATAAATATGGAAAAATATAGGAGGAGACTGTTTGTTAACAATAGGTAAGGATAATGGAATAAGCCCATTGGAAGCGACAGCCTCCCGAAATAATCATATTTCGCATATGCTTCCACGAGCCATTGCTGTGAAGAAGTGAACCTGAATGAAAGATGGCCCGTCAGGCTGTAAAATAACAGGGACTCAATGATAAATATAATCAGGATGCCGAGCGGAATAAGAAAGTACTCTTTCTTTATTGGCTTTTTGTAGATAATGTACACTATAAAAAACAGCCCAATAAGCAAAGCGCTCTCCCTAATCAAGTAGCCAATCCCGATTAGCAGCCCCGAAAGAAAATAATTAATTCTTGATTTTTGCTTAAGCTCGCAGTTTAGGAAAACATAAACGCCAAGTGACATGAAAAATGCGGAAGGAATATCAGTAACCAGCTTAGTCGAGTAAACAAGATGCAACGGGAAAACAGAGAGCAGGAACGCAGAAAGCAGCCCGGTTTTTTCATCAAACAAAAGCTTGCCAAAATAATAAATCAGGATAATGCCTGCAATTGAGCTCAAGAGCACGAAAAATACAGATGAAAAATCATTTACTCCTAAAATGCCGTAAAAGAAATGGGTGGCATATAAAATTCCAATCCTTACTGCAAGGGTATTTGGGTCAGTCCCGTCCCCTAGCGTGTACGAGTATTTGCTGTAATACTGGTCATCAGAATACCCCATCCCGGAAAAGAATATCAGCCTTAGCGCAAGCCCAAATAAAACTATTAAAAATAATATCAATCCGGGATTCTTCAATAATCTGTTTTTCTTTGCCATTCTTTCAATCAATGATGGAATCTCTTAAATCCTCATTTAATCTTTTCGAAAATATTTCTGCTCCGTTCTTGTTCAGGTGGTTTGAATCACTGAACAGGCTGTTGTTATCAAATAAATCCTGATAATCCAAAACCTGCACATAGCCGTACTTTGAAATTTTTTTATTCAAATCCGAATAAAACTCGCCCCTCTTTATGCCTTTCGCTTCAAGCGCTGCTTTATATTCGTTCGTGATCGGATATTTTATCAGAATCACTTTCTTGTGCTTGCCCTCTGCCAGGTCCAAAGCCCTTAAAAAGAAATCCAATAATTTTTCATCAATTATACCGGGATAATTCCTGAACTGCAGCTCAGCTTTCTGTTTTGCATCTTTTTTGGCATCAGTTAAAACTTCTTCCCTCTGCTGCCACCCGCTTATGACGGTTGACTTTTCGCCTGGGAATAAAATAATCCTGAAATCATTCCCTTTTCCCAAAAAAGGAAAATACTTGTACAAATAAACTGATGCAATTGATTTGTTGCTTGATTTTCCCAACTCATCTGCATCCATAAATTCTGACCAGTATCTAACCTCGCTCCAGGGATTGGACTGGTAATTTGCGAATGAATGCAGGTCATAAGGCAAAGCCAAAACTTCAATACTATTCTTCTCATTAAGAACTTTTCTCATTTTATAATAGGTCTGCTCATAAGTCTCAGTTGGAACGGCGTAGTTGAATGAGTTTTTAATATACTGTGGATTTACGGCCCATGAAGGATGGGAATCCCCGGCAAAAAGAATCTTAAGGCCGTCATCCGAATTCTGCCTAAACTGCGCTTCTGACTTGTAAAAATGCTTTTGTGGAAGAACAAGGCCAATATACAGAATATCAATTAAAAATAACAATATTAAGAATGCCAGTACAAAAACAACCGAGCTTTTTACAAATTTTTTGTTATTATTCATTTTGCCTAAAACTGAAAGTAAATAAACTGCTTGCTTTCAAATATGCCGAAGAGCAGGATTGCAAATATTATAATGAAAGCCGCGCCCCATCTGAACCATGCAGGCCTTTCAGATAAAAAGCGCCTCATGCCTCCATGCTCCTGGGAAAAATGCACAAGCTCCATGAGCACTATTGAAGCAAGTGCAATAAACAATCCGTCATAGCCGATTCCTCCAAGGGAAATTCCGGAGATGTCAAAACTTAATCCGGAAAATAAATGAGTTAAAACATATACTGCATCCGAAAGGCTGTTTGCCCTGAAAAAAATCCATGCAGCGTTTACAAGAATAAATGTAACAATTGTCTGAATAATCATATGTATTTTTGGAATTTTATTTAATCCTACGGCATTGGAAAATTTTTCCCTGATGGTTTTTGTCATCAGCGAGAAAATCAAATAAGCTCCGTGCAAACCACCCCAAGCCACAAAAGTCCAGCTTGCGCCGTGCCACAGCCCGCTTACTAAAAACACGATGAAGATATTAAGATACCATCTCGGGATTGTAACCCTGTTTCCGCCAATTGGAATGTAAAGATAATCCCGAAACCATGAAGAGAGTGAAATGTGCCATCTTCTCCAGAATTCCGCTATTGACCTTGAAAAATAAGGCCTTTTGAAATTATCCGTCAGCTTGAATCCCATGACTTGCGCTGCTCCGATTGCGATGTCAGAATACCCTGAAAAATCACAGTAAATCTGGAATGCAAAGAAAACAGTTGCCAAAATTAAAGGCAATCCGGTGTAATTATCCACATTGTTATACACTTGCGCAACAACAATAGCCAGCCTGTCCGCAATGACAACTTTTTTGAAAAAGCCCCACAGCATCAATTTCAATCCGTCAAAAATCCTTTTAAAATCAAAAGAGTGCTTTTCATAGAACTGATGAAGCAGATTTTCTGCTCTTTCAATGGGTCCTGCCACAAGCTGGGGAAAAAATGAGCCATAAACAGCGAAAATCCCAAGATGCGTTTCTGCCCGGATTTTTTCCCTGTAAACATCAGCAATATAGCTTAGCTTTTGGAATGTGTAAAATGAAATCCCGATCGGAAGCAGAACATTCAGCGCCGGAGAAGAAAACTGAACACTAAACAATTCAAAAAATTTCTCAATGGATTTGCTGAAAAAATTAAAGTATTTGAATGTAAACAGAAGAGACAAATTCAAAATAATGCACAGCCAAAGGAAGAATTTCTTAATGCCATCTTTGTTGTATTTTTCTATTCCCAATGCGCATAAATAAGTCGTTAGGGTTGATATAATAAGTAAAATGATATATTTTGCATTCCATGTCATGTAGAAATAATAGCTCGCTATCAGGAGCAGAATCCACCTGTGCCTGTGCTTTATGCTGAAGTAAAGAAGCACAGCTATCGGAAAGAAAATCAAAAAATGTATCGAGTTGAAAAGCATTTTAGTTAAATCAAGTTTTTTATTTTTGTTTTAGCAAATATTTCTCGCTGAATAATCTAAAAATATCCTCATCCTTAACTTTTCTAAGCTTTTGAATGATTTTTCTTTTCTTTGATATGAAATTAAAACGAAAAAAAATCCACAGAATAGCTGAAATCCTTGCCAATGGACCAATAAATCTTAATTTTATCAAATCCTTAAGGATTGCAATTCCCCTCATGAGCATAACATAAGGCAGAAACAAAATTATACTCTTCATTTCCATATTCTTAAAAAATGTCGTCAACAAATTTCTTTCCATCAGATAAGTAAGAAAATACTGAGTATGAATTTTTCTCGATGCAGAGCCTTTGTGGTAAACTATGGAATCAGGCATGTAATAAATTTTCCATCCGGTCAGCCTCAGCCTTAACCCCAGGTCAACATCTTCCCCGTAGAAGAAATAGTCATTGTCCATCAGATAGCCGAATTTTTTTATGATGCTGTTTCTTATCAATCCAGTTCCCATGTAAGGAATCTCAACAGCCTCGTTTCCCAAAGCATTATTCTTGAAGGTGCCGGAATAAAACGACCTGGAAAGCCAAGTTCCTGCCAAATCAATTTTCTTTCTGTCATAAAAATTAAGGTATTTTGGCGTCACCTGGGCTGCATTCTTATTATTGTCCAGGAAATCAACAAGCATGTCCAGCATGTCATCCTTCAGCTCAACATCGCATCCGGTAAAGAAAATATACTCCGAATTTGATTTTTTAATCGCAGCATCATAGGCGGCCGTTCCAATATTTTTATCAAGCTCAATTAATTTTATTTTTTTAATTGATTTTAATATTTTTTTTTCATTTTCCCATGAGCCGTTGTCCACGATGTAAATGTCATAAGAATGTTCAGTCTTTAGCCTTTTGATTGATTTTACAGCGCCGATTGCATTTTCAGCGTCATTAAACGAAAGAACAACAAACGAAACCTTAGTTTTTTTTACGATTTCAGGCATTTGAGGTGCTCTCCGAACTCTTTAATCCCCTCTTCAAAAGAATACTCAGGCTTAAATCCAAAAATCCTGTTGAAATCTGTTACCGGCGTAAAAGTTATGTATTTCTGTGTTTTTATCTTTGGCGTGTATTTTATTTCTATCTTTTTGCCGAAAATTTTTGCCACTCGCTTAACAGCTTCCGTTATGGTCATATTCTCCTGCCCAAAGTTTGATATGAGATTGGATTTTTTGGATTTCAATGCAGCAACAAGCCCATTTACAGCATCCTTGGCGTACATTATGTTGATTATGTTGGTGCCGTCTCCATAAATCTCTATTTTTTTATTTTCCTTTACATAGATATCATCAACCAGCTTTCCCATGAACTTTGAGCCTTTTGAATATTTTCCAAAAGCGCCCCCGAACCTTAAAATTACGTACTGCTCAACCTTCCCCCGGGACGAATAAAATTTAACATACTCTTCAGCAGCAAGCTTTGAGATGCAGTAAGGCACAACAGGATTCAATTTTGCGTCAGGTGTCACAGGCCCTTTGTTGCCGTCGTAAACCCCAGCCGTAGACATAAGGACAAATCTTTTTATTTTACCGCAGGACTGAAGAAAATTTACAAGTCCCATGACAGTTATTTTAAGGTCTTGTGCGGGATTGGTTATGGACAATGGGACATTTATATTTGCTGCAAGATAAAGGCAGTAGTCAAATTCTTTTCCGATTTTTTTGAACAATGATTCAACTTCATTTGCATCTGTCAAATCGCATTTATACAGCCTGACATTAGTCAGCTTCCTGCGCTTTACAAAATCATCTGCGTCTTTTGAGCTGTTGTAAATCCCGATGATTTCAAAATCCTTTGGCGCAAGCTCCATGAAATTTCTTCCGATAAATCCCGATGCGCCTGTCAGCAAGACTTTCATTTTTTATTTTTCCTGTACCACTCTATGGTTCTTTTGATGCCTTCTTCAAAGCCGACTTTTGGCTCAAACCCGAGAATTCTTTTTGCTTTTTCAATGCTTGGAACCCTTATCTCGACTTCAGGATATTTCATTTCCTTGAACACAATCTTTGATTTTGAATTTGAAAGCCTTAACACAGCCTCTGCTGTCTGCAGTGTAGTTGACGTTGCCTGCGGATTCCCGATGTTGAACACTTCTCCTTCAGACTTGTCAGTTTCCAGCAGTTTTTGCAGCGCATCTGCCATGTCATCAATGTAAAGCCATGACCTTACCTGCGATCCGTCGCCGTGCACTGTCAAAGGCTCGTTCTTCAGCGCCTGGATTATGAAATTATGGATAGCGCCTTCTCCAATCTGCCTTGGCCCATACACATTGAATGGCCTCACACTCGTGAATTTTATCCCAAACTGCCTGTGGTAGCTTTCTGCAAGGAATTCTGAAGCAAGCTTTGAAACGGCATAAACCCATCTGGGCTTCCCTATTGGCCCAAGCGTTGTAAATCCGTCTTCATTCGCCCGGTAGACATTCGGCCCATAAACTTCGCTGGTTGAAAATGTTACAAATCTCTTTACATTTCGCTTTTGGCATGCTTCAAGAAGATTGTAGCTTCCGATAAGATTGATTTTTAGCGTAGTGGATGGCATGGAAACAACCGTCCCAACCCCTGCAATAGAGGCCATATGGACTGCAACGTCAGCATTGTCAAGCGCATTGCCCAAAGATTCAGAATCAAGAACATCGCCTTTTACCAGCTTCAGGTTCCTGTGCTTTTCAAGATTGGTGTACCGCAGCGCATTTCTGTGCAGCGTGTCAAATACGACAACTTCATTTTCATCAATGATCCTCTCGATAAAATGGCTCGCTATGAACCCGGCCCCGCCCGTAATGAAAATTTTCTTTCCCTTTAATTTCATATATCCAAGGTCAGAATTAGGGTATATAAAGATTGTGAAATGCAGTTCTAACCAAGCACATTCTTCACATCAACAATTTTATTTTTAAATTTCATCAGCGTATTTTTAAAATCAGTTTCTTTGTTCATCAGCACAATAATATCCATATTGCCAAAATCATCAGAATATTTGACTTCAAATTCCTTCTCAGTTTCTTCTTTCGAATATAATGGGTCAAACCCGTAAACATCATATCCTTTTTTCTTCAGGAGCTTAATGAAGTCAATTGACCTGCTGTATGCTTTCTCCTTGACCCCTTCGCGGTAGCTTAGCCCGACAACACAGACCTTTTTTCCCCCTAACTTTTCAACTTTTTTTGCATAATAATTTATCATGCCGTCATTCAGTTCTCTCGAAACTTTAATCAATGGAACATCAAGCTCATTTATCAAAAACCACGGGTATACGGGAATGCAGTGGCCGCCAACATTTCCTGGCTCAAGTATGCTGCAGTACTGGTGCTTTGCCGCCTCTCGCATCTCCCAAAAATCAATGCCATAATGCTCCGAAACTTTCAGCAACTCATTAGCAAGCGCAATATTCACATCCCGGTAAACTCCCTCAGCAACTTTTGCAAGCTCTGCCGTCCTTGAATTGCTGACCTTGACAGGATTCGCAAATTTACTATAAACTTCAAAAGCCCTTTCAGTGCTTTCCCTGTTCATTCCTCCGACAATTTTTGGAAATTCTTTAAACCTTGAAATTGAATAGCCGGTCATGATTCTTTCAGGGCTGTATGCAAGATAGAAATCCTTTCCCGCCTTTAATTTGGAATTTTCTTCAAGAATATCTTTTACAAAGCTCTCTGTTGTTCCGACAGGAACAGTAGTTTCCAGCACAACCAAGTCTTTTTTCTTCAGCCCTTTTCCAACATTTTCAAATGCTTTTTTTAATAAAGAAAAATCAGGCTTCCTGTTTTCGTCAATGAACAGGGGAACTATGGCAATATGCACGCTGCTCTGCCTTGCAGCGGCAACAGGGTCGCTCATTGCTTTCAGATTTTTCCCGCCGTGTTTTTTTATTAATTCAGACAGTCCCGGCTCTTCTTTTATGGGATTGATTCCCCTGTTGATTAAATCACATCTATTTTTGTTCAAATCAACCCCAATAACCTCATTTTTCGAGCCTGCTATGGCTGCAGCCAAAGGCAATCCCGCTTTTCCAAGCCCTATAACGCTGATTTTCATAGGCTTATTACCTCGTTGGCTTTTGCCGATTCAAGTAATTTCTGCGCTATCTCCAAAGCCCTCATTCCTTCCTGGCCTGTAATCAATGGAGCTTTGTTTTTTAAGATGCATTCAGCAAATGATTCCAGCTCATTCCTAAGGGGCTCGCTTTTGTTAATTTCGATTTCAACTTTCTTCCCTTCAAGCACCGTCATTGAATAGCTGTCATAATTTACGTTCTTTCTCACGAAATCATTTTCATAAAAAAATAATTGCTGGTTAAGGTAGTCTGCCACAAACATTCCCTTCTCTCCCGTTATTGTTATTTCCCTTGTTTTTTTTGGAGTGAGCCAGTTTGCATTAATTACGCCAAGTATGTCATTCTCGAACCTTAATGTCGCTATGAGCAAATCTTCATGGGTTGAGTGAACTTTCCTTGCAGTTTCTGCAAAAACTCTTTTTATTTTTGAGCTGACAAGATATTTCAGCGTGTCAATTTCGTGAATCGCCAAGTCTATAACAACCCCGACGTCGTATATTCTCTGCGCAGAAGGCCCCATTCTGACGCAATGGACTTTGTAGATTTTTCCCAGCTCATTCTTCTCTATCCTTTTTTTGAGCTCAATGACAACCGGATTGAACCTTTCAATATGGCCTATCATCAGCTTAACCTTATTTTTTTCAGCTTCGCTGATGATTTCTCTTGCCTCTTCCATTGTCGATGCAATTGGCTTTTCAACCAGCACATTTATTTTCTTCCTTAAAACATCAATTGCAGCTTCCCTGTGGAATTTTGTAGGCACGCATACAGAAACAGCATCAAGCTTTTCTTCATCCAGCATTTTTTTGCAGTCAGAATAATATTTTGCATTGCAGGAATCAGCAATTGGCTTTCCAGCATCTTCGCTTGAATCACAGACAGCAACAAGCTCAACATTGTCCATGCCGGAATATACTCTTGCATGGTTCTTTCCCATTGCCCCGGCCCCTATAACTGCAACTTTTAGCTTTTTCATTTTTATTATTAGGTTTTAGGATTTTAAATTTTTTATTCATTATTTATCTAATGTTCAATAGTTATTGGACTGGGCTTTTAATTTGAAATATTTTTTATTGATTTTTAGCCCATAAGGATTTTTGTATTTACTTCAGTATCTGTAACCTTTATTATTTTTGATAATATTTTGTCGCTTTCCCGCGCATTATATAATTTTTAAAATTATAATTCTAAAAATATTCTTGAACATTTACTTTTGGCTTGCTATTTTATCATACATATTCCCAATTCTATGGCAAACTCCGATATTAATGAGCCAATTCCCGAAATGCCTTAATTATTTTATTCAAATCATTTTTTGTAAGATGCTGGTGAACCGGAAGCGAAAGCACCTGCCCGCACAGCTTTTCTGCAACAGGAAAATCGCCTTTTTTGTATCCGAATTTTTTTATGTGGCTCACAAGATGAAGCGGATTTGGGTAATAAACTCCGCAGCCAATTCCTTTATTTTTTAGATATTCCATCAATTTATTTCTGCTTAACTTGAAATTTCTCTCTACTTTGACAGTATACTGGTGGAAAGCATGAACGCAGCCTTTTTTGACGGTTGGTATTTTTATTCCTTTTATTTTTCCCAGCCCTCTGTTAAGGTAAGCGGCATTTTCAACCCTCTTTTTGTTCCATTTATTGATTTTTTTCAGCTGCTCAATCCCCATTGCCGCATTAATGTCCGTCATCCTGTAGTTGTACCCCAAATCAGAATATTCATATCTTGTCTTTTCGCTCTGGCCGTGATGCCTTAATCTTCTTGCCTGCTCTGCAAACTCTTCATTTCCTGCCACAAGCATCCCCCCCTCGGCTGTTGTCATGTTTTTTGTTGCATAGAATGAGAAAGTTCCGATATCCCCCAATGTTCCGCATTTTTTTCCATTATATTCCGAACCGACTGCCTGGCATGCATCCTCTATAATTTTTAAATTATGCATGTCAGCGATTTTCCTTATAGCATCATAATCATAAGGGTGGCCATAAAGGTCGACTGCAAGAATAGCTTTTGTTTTATCTGTAATTTTTTCTCCGATTTTTTCCGGATTTATGTTGAATGTTTCCTCTTCAATATCTGCAAAAACAGGCTTTGCGCCCTGCATTAAGATGGAGTTGGCAGTAGCCACAAACGTGAAAGGCGTTGTTATTACCTCATCATCTTCCTTTATTCCTGCTGCATAAAGAGCGCAGTGCAGTGCTGCTGTTCCTGAGCTGACTGCAACCGCATTCTTTGTTCCAATAAATTTTGCAAAGGCACTTTCAAAATCCTTTACCTTAGGCCCCTGAGCGATTATTCCGGATTTAAGAACACCGACTACTGCCTTAATTTCTTTTTCATCAATAGAAGGCTTTGAGAGCGGTATCATTTTATTTTTTTCAATGTTATTCTTTCTTTGCAGCCTGAGCAAATTAATGCAATTTTATTTGATTTTTCCTCAAAGTTCGTTATCTTTGCTCCGCACACGCAGACATAACCTTTCAGTTCAGCAGGATTTCCGTAAGCTAACCTGTAATCAGGAACATCTTTTGTGACAACAGAGCCGGCCCCGACCATTGCAAAAGTTCCTATAGTTATGTTCGGCAAAATTATTGAGCCTGCTCCGACAGAAGCCCCTTTTTTTACAATAGTTTTTCCGTGCTCCCACTGGCTGCTTTCCTTTAGCTTTCCGTTTTTAGTGATTGCCCTTGGGGCTTTGTCATTTGCAAAGCAAACATGCGGCCCGATGAAAGCTCCGTCTTCTATTCTTGCATTAAAATATATGGAACAATTGTTTTGAATCTTGACATTATTCCCTATTCTCACATCATGATCAATGTAAACATTTTTTCCGAGAATGCAGCTGCTCCCGATTGAAGCATTTTCTCTGACGTGGCACTGGTGCCAGATTTTTGTGCTGCTGCCTATTTTCGCTTTTTTTGAAACATCGGCGGTTGGATGAATATAGGCATTTTTCATAAGTAAGCACCCTGCATAGTCTCAAATCCCCCTTTTAAAATCTTGTGATAGTGAGTTCTATTCATTCAGTAAATGACCTGTACAGCTTTTCAGCAACCTTCTCAATTGAAAAATTATCAACAATGCGCTTTCTTCCTTTTTTCCCAATGGCAGAGGCTAAAGTTTTATTTTTAAGCAGCAGCATTATCTTCTCTGCCATATCCACAACATCAAATCTTTTTGAAACAAGCCCGTAATTATCATTCGGAATCACAAATTTATATCCGCCGCATTCCATCACCACAACCGGCTTTTCACAGGCAAGGGCTTCATTCACGGCAGGAGTTATCTCCTGATAATTGGCAAGGGCAAAGACATCTGCCATGTTGTATATTTTTGCAAGCTCATCATGATTTTTGTTTCCAAGAAACTTGACATGGCTTTCAAGATTTAATTTTTTTGTCAAATCAATTAAATCTTGTTTATAATGCCCCTCCCCCACAATCCATAATTCAGTATCTTTATGCCCTCCGTCAATTATTCTTCTCAGCGCCCTGATTATCAGGTGATGGCCTTTTAACTCATATAATCCGCCGACAGAAAGAATCACATTTTTGCCTGTCTTTTCAGCTTTGACAGGCCTGAAGCATTCTGTATCAGTCGCATGCCCGGTTACTATGCTTTTTTTCCTGTCTCTGATCAATCCGAGCCTCAGGCACCTTTCTTCTGCTTGGGGGTTGGTGAATATGGTAAACTTTGCATAATCATACGGCTTTTTGGCAATAGGGCAGACTAAATATTTCGTAAGCTTAAAAAGAAAAAACCCTTCAACTGTCTGCGAAGTTCTCAGGACAAATCTCGCATTATTCTTTCTTGCGGCTTTGTATGCCTGATACGCATAAGCATAAAATTCAGGGTTGTTTGCAGTTATAACATCAAATCCCCTGAGCTTTTCGCTTAAATTTTTATAATAAAATCTCGGGATTCCCAAAACAAAAAGTATTTTTTCAAGAAAAGTCCCGTAGTCAATCCCGCCAATTTTTTCTATCTTGAATTTTTTATAATCAATTTCATTTTTTTTATCAGTAAATAAAGTAACTTCCACATTTTTATTTTTGATAAGGTATTCATAAGTTTTTAAAAAATTGCCCAGGGAAGAATGTATGTCAAAATGATTCGGCATCACTATCGCAACCTTCAGTTTTTTCATAATTTAAACCAATGGGAAACTATTTAAATAGATTTGGGTTGCTTGGAACCCATGAAAATTGTGAGCATTGTCGGCACAAGGCCTAATTTTATGAAGATAGCCCCTCTGATTGGGGAATTCAAAAAACATAAGATACAAAATGTTTTAATTCATACCGGGCAGCATTATGATTTCCGGATGAGCAGGCTTTTTTTTGATGAATTGGGATTGCCAAAGCCGGATGAGCATTTAGTTTGTCAAACTGGGGTAAATCCAGAACAACAAAAAAATTTCTTAAAAATAACAATAACGGAAGCCCTTAAAAGACATAATCCTGACTTGGTTGTTGTAGTGGGAGATGTAACTTCCACAGTTGCAGGCGCAGAAGCAGCGCATGAGCTTGGAATAAAAGTTGCGCATGTTGAGGCAGGGCTAAGAAGCTTTGACATGAGCATGCCGGAGGAAGGCAACAGGATAAAAACGGACAGAATAAGCGATTTTCTCTTTACTACTGAAAAAAGCGGAAATGAAAATCTGCTCAAAGAAGGAATCGATAAAAATAAAATATTTTTTGTTGGCAATGTAATGATTGACACACTTTTGAGCCATAAGCAAAAGGCGCTGAAATTGGAAATATTAAAATCCATGGATATTAAGAAAAAGCAATATTGCGTCTTAACCCTTCACAGGCCCAGCAACGTCGATACAAAAGAAGGGCTTGAAAACATCACTGACATATTGGAGCAAGTCTCTAAAAAGATAAAAATCATTTTTCCTGTCCATCCCAGGACAAGAAAAAACATCGTGTCATTCGGGCTCGGAGATAAAATAAAAAACATGCAAAACCTCATCCTGGCAGAGCCATTGGGCTATCTTGAATTCCTCTGCCTCATGTCAAACAGCAGGCTTGTCCTGACAGATTCAGGAGGGGTACAGGAAGAGACGACCGTTCTTGGAATTCCGTGCATTACATTAAGGGGCAACACAGAAAGGCCTGTGACAGTGACGCACGGCACAAACCTGCTTGTCAGCACAGACAAAGAAAAAGTCATTGAAAAATCCCTGGAAGCCATAGATGGAAAAATAAAACCGGGCAAAAAAACACCTGAACTGTGGGACGGAAAGGCTGCTGAGAGGATTGTTGAGATTATTTTAAAAAAATTAAAATAAAAAATGGAATCAAAAGTTCGCGAATCGGAATTTAAAAGAAAGTTAAAATCAGTTATCCCTTTTCATATTCAAAAAATATTGTACCAAGGCATTAAAAAATTCAGGCTTGCCAAAAACATAGCAAAGAGCAGGCACACCAAAGAAGACATTAAAAAATATCTTTTAAATTCAGGTCTAAAAAAAGGAGACGCCGTAATCCTGCATTCTTCTCTTGGCAGAATCGGCTACGTTGAAAATGGCCCAAACACAATAATTGATGCATTTCTTGAAATAATTGGAGATGACGGGCTGCTCGTAATGCCAACTTTTTCTACCCCCACCTATGACGAAAAAGATAAACATTATATTTTCGACGTCAAAAAAACCCAAGCTTATACTGGCGCAATTCCTGAAAATTTCAGGCTGAGAAAAGGCGTCAAGAGAAGTATTTCCCCCATGCATTCGGTAGCAGCTTATGGGAATAGGGCAGAATGGCTTGTCAAAGGCCATGAGAAATGTGATAATCCATATTCTATTAAAGGACCTTTTGGAAAATTATACGAACTTAATGCAAAAATATTCCAGATTGGAGTGGACCAGCTTGCTAATTCTTCAATCCACATCGTGGAAGACAAGATAAAGTTTCCGATCAAAGTATTTACAGAAAAGATGAAGGCATTAGTCATTGACGAAAGAGGAAACAAAAAGCTCATCTATTTCAGGAAGCACCTGTCTCACCTCTACAAAATAAGGAACAACAACATGCTTGAAAAGCATCTTTCGGAAAGAAATCTAATAAAGATATACACTTTTGGGAATACTGAACTAAGAGTCCACAAAGTAAAGGACTTGGTTGACATGATGGAAGAGCTGGCTAAGAAAGGGATTACGATTTATAATAGCTGAATTACACCTTTAAAGTAATTACATTTATAAATCTATCAAACTTTCTGTATTCTTTATGGCAACTGTTCCATACCATCAAGCCAAGGAGACAATTGAAAAAAGAATCGCGGATTATAGTTCAGGCTCTGAAGGTTTGATTCTTCCAAACTTCACAATTCAACCGAGAGACAAAGAAACGCATATAGAGTTCAGAGTAAGTTCCGATACAAATTACTATAATTTGATAAGAATCTTCGCAACAAGGATGGGCGACCTTGTAGCAAAAAATGATTGGACATCCTTTGATCTTTTTTCTGGAAATTTGTTAACTGGGAAAACAAGAATTCATTTCTATCATAATACTAATTTGATTAATTTTGTAAAAGATGGGGATTTAACCTCCAAAGAAATTGAAGCAGTAATAGAGGCCTATAAGATTGGAAATTCAATTAAGGAGAAATCTTCACCAAGACAAAGATTGGGTGAACTGGGAATTACTATCTATGAACCAAACAGGGTATTTAATTTTGATTACATTGGAGGCTATGAGAGAATAAAACAAGAGATAAGAGATACGGTAATCTTTCCGTCCAAGAATCCAGAAGTGTATGAAAAAATTGCAAGAGCGACAAGGAGAGTTTACGAAAGCATAATGCCAAAAGCAGTCTTATTCGAAGGTCCCCCGGGCACTGGAAAAACAACTTTTGGAAGAATAATTGCAGGTGAAGTCGATATACCGATGGTGTACGTTCCAGTTGAAAGTATAATGATAAAATGGCATGGGGAAAGCGAGAGAAATATGGCAGCAGTTTTTGATGCATGCAAAGACCTCGGAAACTCAATAATGTTCATGGACGAGATAGATTCTTTAGGGATTAAAAGAAGCGATAGCGATACAGAAAGAACTGCCAGGAGAGTACTTTCTGTAATGCTGACAAAAATTGACGGGTTTGAAACTGATGGCCAAAGGCTCCTTATAGGCGCCACCAATACAAAAGAACAGCTCGATAAGGCATTACTTGACAGATTTGATGTCAGCATTTATTTTCATCTTCCTGAACCGGAGGAAAGATTAGAGATTTTTAGGAATTATGCCCAACAATTGAATAGTGGTCAATTAGAAGTTCTGGCACAGCAGTCACAAGGAGTGAGCGGAAGAAATATAAAAGATATATGTGAACATTCTGAAAGGGCGTGGGCATCAAAATTGTCGAGAGGTATCACACAGGAAGATTTGCCTCCTCTTGACGAATACCTGAATTCTTTGAAATTAAGGCAAATAAGCGGAATTTAGAAATTTTTTTATTCATCCCAATTTATCCCCCACCCTCAAATCCTCTTCCATCATCAGCGCATCAATAAAGAATTTAGCAGCCCAGTTTATGTAGCAGAACGGAGCATACCATCCGTAAATCGGATAAGCGCCTTTTATCCCTCCTTTAATGCCTTCATTTCTAGAACTTAAGTCTTGCGTTGACTTGACAAAATCGTTGGCTTTCTTCGCAGCTTCAAAATAATCCTTGTTTTTAGTAATATCGTACAATCTTAGCCAGCATATTGCCATCTGCGAATTTCCTGTCAGGCATGACCATTTGACGCTCGTTTTCCAGTGCCTGTCAAAGCTTCCTGCCAAAGAGCCGCCTTCTTTCTGCAGTTCCAGAAGAACATCAGCAGATTTTTTTGCCGTATCAATATACTCTTTATTTTTTAAATAAATCCCGCATTCAAGAATTCCCTGTATTGTGTAAGCGATTGTATGCAGCAAAGGCTCCTGTTTTTCATGAAAAGCATTGTTCTCAAACCACCCGTTTTCAAGCTGCTGCGCAATCGCCCAGTCAATGTTTTTCTTCGCAGCTTTCTCGTAAATTTCTTTTTTTGTTATATCATGCACTTTTAGCAAAGGCCATGCAGTCCTTGTGTTGTAAGTATGAATCTTGTTCAGATAATCAAACCTGTCCCAGCACCCATTTTTATTCTGAACCCTGACAAGCCAGTTTGCAGCCCTTTCAGCAGCTTTTTTGTACTTCTTTTCTTTAGTTTCCTGAAAAGCGCGAGCCATTCCAAAAATAACCTGCCCGGTGTTGAATACAATAGGGAACTCTTTGTCTTTTGTTGCAGCTCCAGGGAAAGCGCCGTTCTTCATTTGCTTTGATAATTCCCATTCAGCCATTTCAATTGCGCTTTTTTTTATTTTTTCATCCTTTGTTTTATGATAATAATTAAACATAGTAGGAATGATATACCCTGTTGTTTCAGAATAAGAGGGGTGCCATCCTTCAATCATTGAATAGAGCGCAGAAACCCCGCCGTCGTTGTTAACATCCTGTGCTTTAAGAAGCCAGTTAATAGCTGCTCTGATGTGCTTTTCATTATTGTAAGTTTGGTTTTTGATATTTAATGAATCTTTTATAATCTCTTTTGACAAATAAGCAGGAGACCCTTGCATAACCAGTGATGCAGCGTATTTTGAATATTTTTTTATTGCCATCGGGAAAAATCAATCTTTTTTATCCAAGTATGTTTTCACAGTCAGCCATTCATGATAATCCGGAACATTTTTCTTTTCCAAATCAAACTCATAAACTGTTTTTTTCCCGTCTGCAGAAATAGTGTCAAATCCTCTTTTCTCATACAGCGGCTTTATCCTCCAGTTTGATTCTGTCTCAACAAGCATTCCCCTTACCTTTTTTATCCCGTTTTCTTTTGCATAATTCAGGATTGCAACAACCAGCGCGCTTCCGATTCCCCTCCCCATTGTCCTGCAGGAAACTGTCAAATCTTTGATGAACCATCCGTAATCCTCCCTTGTTATGATAGTCTCGGCAATCAGCCCATAGTCTCCGAACTTGTCAGTCATTTCAACAACAAGGACAATGTCATGATTTTTTTCATAAGACTCTTTTAATTGCTTAAGCTCATATCTGTTTCCTGTTGCGTTCAGCTCATTAGTCCTGTTAAGCAATTGGCAAACCCTTTCCCAGTCTTTGCCTTCAATATTCCTCACCAGCATAACCATTTCAGTCTGCTTCAAAAACTCCTTGAAATCGCCCTTGAATTCGGTCTCTGCCTGCTGCCTGTTCCTTTGCTCTTTCAGGAGCTGCACTCTTTTCTTGTCTTCATGCGTTGCATTTTCCGGAGAGACTCCTTCAAGGCTCAGTATGTCAATTGGATCATCAAGGCCGATAACATTTAGGCTATTAATCTGCGAAAGGGCTTCTGCCCTCTGGAAAGGGTCATCATCAACAAAAAGAATCTCGTCAAACCCGATTCCGTAAATATTTGCGAGCTTCTTGATTGCGTCAGATTTCAATCCCCATCCAATCTGCAGGTTCTCAAAATATTTTTCAATCTCGAATTTTTTGAGCTCGGCCTCAACATCTTCATAATAATTCTTGCTGCAGATTGTATTTTTTATTCCTCTTTTGTCCAGCTCTTTCAGGGCTTCTTTAGTGCCGGGCTTTATCTTTACATTCTGCTTGTCCTTGTAGAAAACAGTCCCGTCCCATAAAGTGTTGTCAGCATCCCAGACGACGAGTTTTATTCGTTTCATCAAAATCAGCTTCTTCCAATTCCGTGATACAAAATCCCCATTGACTTTATCTTTTCCTTGTCAATGCAGTTTCTTCCGTCAATGACGGCATATATCTTTTGCTTCTTTAATTTTTCCAAATCCATGTTCCTAAATTCATTGTGGTCTGTTGCAAGAATTAAATAATCGCTTTTGTTCAGCAGTTCATCCATATCTTTCACATTGCTGCCCTGCTTGACATTCGGGTCAAATACAAAAACTTCAGCCCCTTTTGTCTTTAAAATATTTATAATTTCAAATGCCGGGCTTTCCCTAACATCATCAACATTTGCCTTGTACGCCAATCCAAGAACACCGACTTTCGCGCCTTTCAAAACTTTTTTTAATTTCTTCATTTCATTTTCAAGCAGCTCAACTGCATAATGCGGCATGCTGTTGTTTATTTGTCGGGCTATTTTAAGAAATTCATGATTAAACCCAAGCTGCCTTCCCCTTTCAATCATATAGTATGGGTCTTGTGCAATGCAATGCCCGCCCACCCCGGCGCCGGGATAATGCGGCATGAAAGCAAATGGCTTTGTAGATGCGCCCTTGATGACTTCAAGGATATCTATTCCGGCCTTGTCAAAGCTCCGGGCCATCTCATTGACAAAAGCAATATTGATATCGCGAAAAGTATTCTCCATTATCTTTGTTGCTTCAGCTGCCTTGACACTGCTCAATTCAACAACATTGGCTTCTATAATCTCCCTGTAAAATTCAGCTGCTTTTTTTGTTGCCTCTTTTGTAATCCCGCCAACAACTCTCGGAATTGTTTCAATAGCCCATTTTTTATTTCCAGGGTCTATTCTTTCAGGGCAGTGCGCGACAAAAACATCATTTCTGTAAGCGTCAAACTTTTGTTTTCTAAGAATAGGCAGCACAATTTCTTCAATTGTGCCTGGATAAATTGTAGATTCAATCACTAAAAGCGTCCCCCGGTTAATGTGCTTTGAAACAGATGAAACTGCTTCCATAAGCGCAGTTAAATCAGGCGCGTTATTTCTGTCTACAGGCGTCGGAACGCAAACAATCACCACATCAGATTTTGGAACGCATTCGCTTGGATTTGTTGCCGCTTTTATCTTCCCCTTAATATTATTTAACTTTAAAGAAATAATTTCATCCTTTATCGGGCTTGTTCCCGCATTTATCAAATCAACCTTGTTTTTGTCTGTGTCAAGCCCGTAAACTTTCAGTCCCTTTTCCGCGCACAAGCACGCGACTGGCAAACCTACGTATCCCATGCCTACAATTGCAACTGTTTTTTCCATAATCCGAAGTAAAATTTATTTGATTAAAAGGTTTTCTATTCCACCAAGAACATACTTCCACAAGGTTTTTAAATGAACTTTATTAACAGAGGATTGTTCTATAATGCCTGAATCAAATCATAAATATGACATAGTAATCGTCGGCGGCCTTGGCCACGTTGGGCTTCCCTTGGGAATCGCTTTTGCCGACAAGGGAAAAAAAGTCTGCCTTTATGACCTTGACACAAAGAAAGCAGAATCCGTAAAGGGCGGCGTTATGCCTTTTATTGAATACGGCGCAGAGCCCATCCTGAAAAAAGTTTTGGAAAACGGGCTTCTTAATATTTCTCTTGATGTGAAATCCATTTCAGATGCAAGATTTGTTATTATCGCAATTGGAACTCCGGTTGATGAATATTTAAACCCAAAGACAAGGGCATTTCTGGAATCATTTGAAAAAATGAGGGCACATTTGCGCAATGGCCAGATAATTGTAATAAGGAGCACAGTTTATCCCCATACCTGCCAGCAGATAAAAAATCTTCTGGGCAAGGACGGAAATGAGTGGCATATTGCATACTGCCCCGAGAGAATTGTTCAGGGATATGCAATCAGGGAATTGACAGAGCTTCCTCAGGTTGTTTCAGGCTTGAGCGAAAAAGCCGTTGAAGAAGCCTCAGGGCTTTTTGGAATACTGTCGCCAAAAATAATCAGAACATCGATAGGCGAAGCAGAATTGGTCAAATTATTTTCCAATGCATGGAGGTACATCCAGTTTGCAGTCACAAACCAGTTTTACATGATCTCAAACAATTTTGGTGTTGACTTTGATAAGGTAAGGTATGCGATGACCGAAGGCTATGGCAGGGCAGCTACATTGCCAAGCGCAGGATTTGCTGCAGGGCCGTGCCTGCTCAAGGACACAATGCAGCTGGCAGCTTTCAACGGAAATAATTTTTTGCTGGGGCATGCTGCCATGATGGTAAATGAAGGGCTTCCGAATTTTTTGGTTGAAAACCTCAAGAAAAAGCGAGATCTCGCAAAAACCAGAGTAGGAATATTGGGCATGGCATTCAAGGCGGATATAGATGATATCAGGGATTCGCTGTCATATAAGCTTGGAAAAGTATTAAGGTTTAATGGCGCCCATGTTTATTATTCCGATGAGTTTGCTAAAAATCCTGATTTTGTTTCCAAAGAAGAGCTTGTTAATTTGAGCGATGTGGTTATTGTAGCAGTGCCTCATTCTTCATACGCAAGCCTGCAAATTCCAAAAAAAACTGAAGTGATTGACCTTTGGGGCATCACAAAGAAGAAAAATTCTCTTTAAATGGAATATAAAAACACGCTTTTGACAGGAAGCACGGGCCAGCTTGGGTCAGCGATTATGGGTTCCGGATATTTTAAAAATATCTTATCCCCTTCCAGAAGTGTCCTTGATATTACGATGCCAAATTCTATTGGGAATTTCTTTGAAAAAAATAGGATAGATTCCGTGATACATTGCGCGGCATTGGCCAGAATGAGGGAATGCGAGGAAAACCCTGCAAAAGCGCTCCGGACAAATGTCATAGGAACATCAAATCTTGTTTTAGAGGCCCTGCGAGAAGAAGAAAAATCAGGAAGAAAAATCAGGTTTGTGCTTGTTTCATCGGACGGCGTCTACCATGGAATTAAGGGCAACTACTCCGAAACTGATGCAGCCATCCCATACAATAAATATGGCTGGACAAAACTCGGGTCTGAATGCGCAGTAAGCATGCTTTCGGATTTCTGCATCATAAGGGCAAGTTTTTTTAATCCGGATGATATAAGGTTCAAAGAATCCGCAGATGACGCATACTCATCGAAGATTCAAATAAAAGATTTGGTGAAATGCATAAGCATGCTGTTAAATAGTGATTTTGTCGGGACAATTAATGTCGGCGGCAAAAAAATTTCCGATTACGTCAGGTATAAAAAATTCAAGCCGGGCTTAAGGCAGTGCAAGCTCAAAGATATACTCAAAACAGTTCCATTTTCCATGGCCAGGGATGCTTCTATGAACATTAGATTATGGAACAGGCTAAAAAAATCTTCAAGGCAGGCTGAAAATGGCAAAAGAAACAGATAGGAACCCCGGGCTTTCCATCTTAATGCCGGTTCTTAATGAAGGCGTCAACCTAAGAGTAATGCTTAAGATTCTAAAGGCGACAATCGGCATTTCGCATGAAGTTTTGGTAGTTCACGACAGCTTAAGCGATGACAGCATACCTGTAGTCAAATCAATGCAGAAAAGCTACGCAGGCCTTAGGCTTGTTCACAACAGGCTGGGAAGGGGGGTGGTTAATGCGATAAAATCAGGCGTAAATGCTTCCAGGGGAAAATATGTCCTCATCCTTTCTGCTGATGATATAGGCCCGCTTCTTGCGGTAGATGACATGCTATACTTGATGGACCATGGCTGCGATTTTGTAAGCGCGACCAGGTATGCGCATGGGGGAAAAATATACGGTGGTTATTTCATAAGCAGGCTGCTGTCCAAGCTGGCCAACAGGATTTTTCATTTCATCTCAGGCTCTGCTTTGACAGACTCAACCCTTGGAGTAAAGATGTTTAAGCGCTCAGTTTTTTCCAAATTGAACCTGCAGGCAAAGCCTGTCGGCTGGGCAGTCGCGTTTGAGATGGCCATCAAGGCCCAGATTGCAGGGCTTAAATTAGGTGAAGTTCCAATCATTTCCATCAACCGCTTTTACGGAGGCAAATCCAGCTTTAAGCTGGGCACATGGGTGATAGAATACACCAAATGGTTTTTTTTCGGGCTAAAGGAGCTCAATAAAAAAGGAAGGATGCGTGAAGTAGCTTTGAGGGTTCCCGCCAAGATCAGCTCAAGAAGAGAGAAGAAGTGATAAGCCTATTTCTCAAAATATCCGTAAATAAACGAGCCGTGCTTTTTTCTTAGGAAAGTTCGGTTTAAAACAGCATCAAAAGCATTGTATAAATACACGCTGTAGAAAAACGGAAAAGGAAGCAGCTTTTTGAAATAGCCTTTTGTATAGCTTATGCCTGAAATGCATTCTAATCTAATGACATTAAAATCATACTTTTCAAATATGCCTTTAATCTGGATTTTTGTCAAGAATTTCTCATTAGGGGTTTTTAATTTTTCAGACTTGAATGGGGATTTTTCATCCCTTAAAAGCCATAATACTGGATTTTTTGCATTTGGCTCAAACACGAATACCCTTCCGCCATTTTTAAGGATTCTTCTGGCTTCTTTTAGAACATCTTCCATATCTGTAAAATGGTGGAGAATGCCGCAGTAGAATAAAAAATCTACAGAGTTTTCCTTCAATCCGGTATTCTCTATGTCCCTGACCTGAAAATCAATGCCGCTGTAATTTTTTCTTGCCATGGATATGCAGTTTTTTGAAATGTCATAACCTGATACATTTTTGAACCCGAAATCCAAAAGTTTTTTTGTCAATTCTCCGGTTCCGCAGCCCATGTCTATGACTCTTGCTCTTTTTTTTGCGGCGAGGGTTAAGAACAATCCTACAATCTTGGAATAAGTCCTGTCGCTGAATGCATGCCAAGGCTCTTCTGTGGTGAATTCATCAAACTTTATTTTTTCAAGCTCTTTATCCTGCATAAGGAAAATGCAAAATCAGCTATTATTTAAGCTTTTTTCAAAATATAGGAATGTTTAAATAGTTGAAATGTTTAACTGTTAAACAGGTGATTAGCATGGTAGAAAATGATTTAGATATTGTAAAAATGTCGGAAAAAGGCCAGTTGGTTGTGCCTCAAGAAATTAGGGAAATATCAAACCTGAATCCTGGAGCAAGATTTGTAGCTTTTCCGATACAGAATGGAGTTTTGTTCAAGAAAGTAGACATACCCACGGTAAAATTAGATTTTGAGTCTTTATCCAAGGACATAGAATCTCAATTCAAGAAGAACAAAATAAAGGAAAGTGATGTCCAAGGGGCAGTTAGATGGGCAAGAAAAAGATAGTTATTGATACGAATAACTTGATTTCTGCTTTGGGCTGGAATGGCAAGTCCAAAGAGCTATTTCAGAAAGTTATTGATGGAGAATATGAATTGTTTATTTCTATCAAGCAAATTGCAGAATTAAAAAAAGTAGTGGACTATCCAAAATTTAGATTTAGCGAAGAACAAAAAAGGAAATTTTTGGAAATTCTTTTTGAAATTGCGACAATTATTGACACAAAAACTAAACTTAATGTTGTAAAAGAAGATTCCGATGATAACATTTTGCTTGAATGCGCAACAGAAGCTAATGCAGATTATATTATTTCAGGCGATGGTCATTTGAAGAGTCTGAAAGAATTTGGAAAAATCAAGATTGTTTCTGTAAGTGAATTTTTGGAGAGGGAATGAAAACGAAGTTAAAGTGGCAAAAATGTTATTTTTTTATTTTTCTAGAGATCTATATACTCACGGGCTTTAACTTCGGGACTTTGACTTTAAATGCATGACTAAACAATGGCTCTGGCAAGGCGGAGTAATGCTGGTTGATATGAATGCCCTGCCCTCAATGAAAATTCCGCTGTAAGTTCTGCAACTCCCTTTCATAAGCTTTTTAAAGCATTTTCATTGCCTTTCTCTTCATAAATGGCAGCCAAATCGAAGTCTAAAAGATACTTAGCGGATTTTTTGAAGAGACACTGGAAACTTATGATGTTTCTGCTCTTGTTTGTAATTCTAATCTCTCTTTACAAATCCGATAAGGCAATGATTGAGATTCCCCAGCGCTATGCGGAATCTCTCAGGGAAAAAACACATCTTGATTTTTATCCCATGTGGGTAAAATGGACAGGGTACTTATTCAGGCTGGAAGACAGCATTAGCCCGTTTAGGATTAAGCAGAACCTTCTGGACGGGGGACTGCCAATCTACAACCTTAAATTAAGCCCCAATGACCTTGGGCATTTTGACAATCTTTCCAAGGCTGCGAAATCTTTTGGAATGGTTCCCGGCGAGGCAAACACATGGAGAAATGCGGAATTAAATATAGACGGAAAAAATTACCAGGTTGAGGCAAGCTTTCACGGGGACACTCCGCCGCACTTTTCAGGCGAATTGAAATCCTACCAGATTAAAACGGCAAGGGGCAAGAATGGGGAGTATGAATTTATCAACAGCATGCGAAAATTCAACCTCATAATCTTTGAAGACAGGGCATTCAGGTCAAGGCTTACAAGGATGCTCGCCCAGAAATTCGGATTATACGATATTAAAGACGATTTCGTAGTTTTAAAAATCAACGGGGTTGTCCAGGGGGTTTATTACCTGCAGCAGTCCCTTGACATTAATTTTCTGGAAAGCAATGAGTGCTCGAACTGCAATATAATCAAGACATCCGATGCCTGGCTTAAAGACCATCCGTATGATTTTGGATACGGCACTGAAAATAACAACGGAATTCTCTGGTTTGCCGGCCACAGGACACCGTTTGATTACGAGATTGCCTATCTTGATCTTGACACGGAAATACCTTATTCAGGGAAAATTCTCTACAGCGTGAGCAATCTTTATAAGGCAATAAGGGAGAAAGACAACAACATAATAAATTACTTTGACATTGAGCAGCTTAGCTCATTTGAGGCGTTCAGGATGCTTTTAGGCGATGCCCATATAATAGTCGGCGACAATTTAAGGCTTGTTTACAGGGACACTAACGGGAAATTCTATCCTGTGCCTTTGAATGAAGTTATAGCCGAACTTAAGCTTGAAAACGGAGGAATTGAGCACGGGCGCAATATTTTTATAAAGCCAGTTGACCTTTTTTTCCTTATTGCGAAGAATGATGAATTAAGGCATTTGAGGAACAAGAAAATATATGGCTTCATACAGAATAACAATGTGATTGAGGAATATGGCAGCCTTGTAGAAAAATACGGCCCTTATGCGCTTTCATACAAGACAAACGGGTATATCTACACGCAAAGCGATTCGAGGCACTTAAAATACCAATTTTCCGAAACACGGCAATACCTGCAGCATAACATAGAAATCATAAAGAAGAATCTTGAATATTCAAAAGTATACATCAATGCTGTCCAGAAAGCAAACAAGCTCACAATAGAGGTAATTCCTGATTCTATTGCCGAAATAAAATTCAGCAGCCTGAAAGTGGATTTTGGGGAAAATGAGTATTCTGGCAAAATAATCTTAACCACTTTTGAAAATAACAGCACAAAAACAAAATCAATTGAAATCAGGGAATCCTCAAAAATAGATTTAACTGCCTTAGTGAATGATATGTTCTTTTCCGCCGGACTTGACGAAAACCTTTACCCGGCTCTTAGAAGATACACGCTTGATTTTGTTTTTCCCGGCGCTAATGGCAGAATCCATGTTCAGGGAATCGAAGCCAATATGAAAAATGACATTACAGATGTTGACATGCCTCCAAGCGATACTTATCTGCAGATTGCCGACGGAAATGATTATTACGAAGGCTCCAAATATTACAGCCCGGAAAAATTTATATCGGAGCATCCGGAATTTAAATGGAGCTATGATGGAAGTGAATTGACATTGAAAGGAGGGAGCTATATTATAAAAAATGACCTTATAATCCCAAAAACTAAAAGGCTGAATATAGAAGCGGGAACTTCCATCAGGATTGCCGGAAACATGTCAATACTCTCTTACAGCCCTGTGAATTTCATTGGCACCAGGGAAAAGCCGATAACAATAACTTCAATTGAAAAAAGCCAGCCATTTGGGGTTTTTGCGATTTTGGGCGACGGCGAGCAGGGGCAGAAAACAACAATAAGCTGGCTTGACCTCTCAAACGGCAATGAAAAATGGATTAACGGCGCATATTTTTCCGGCCAGCTTTCAGTCTATCACATGCCGGATGTTGAAATATACAACTCGCAGATACACGGCAGCCATTCTGACGACGGGTTAAATATAAAATATGGAAATGTAATAATTGACAGCTCAAAATTTTTTGATAATTATGGGGACCAGATTGACTTGGATTTTGGAAACGGCGTCATCAAGAATTCGGAATTCAGGGGATACAAAGGCGCGGATTCCAACGGAGATGGCCTTGATATCAGCGGCTCTTATGTGATAATAAAAAATAACATATTCACAGGCTTGGGAGACAAAGGCTCCAGCATTGGAGAGAAAAGCACTGCCGTAATATATAAAAACCAATACTCCGACAGCAATATAGGAATAGCCTCAAAAGACAAGTCAATAGTGTACTCTTTTGAAAATGATTTCAGGAACAATCAGATTGCCATAAGCGCCTACCAGAAAAAGCCGCTTTTCGGCGGCGCAGTGCTTTATGAATACAACGATGCACTCATTTCAAATAAAAAAGATTATGAGGCAGACGATAAGTCCAGTATAATCAAGCTGGATTTGAGCACCGAGCAGTACATCCGGTACAAAAACAACATTGATAAAGATATCGTGCCATTCCCAAAAAACACTGCAGCATTTCCGATAAAATGAAAGAAAAACAGCATCACGATTTTCAGGTCGCAAGGAATGAGCTCAAATATTATGTGTCTTACAGCGAATACCTTATCATCTCCAATATGCTTAAGAAATTCATGCAGGAAGACAGGCACAACAAAAGCGGAAAAGGATATTTTGTCAGGAGCCTTTATTTTGACACTCTTTCAGACAAGTCTTACGAGGAGAAAGTCGCAGGGATAGAGGAAAGGGCAAAATACAGGCTCAGGATTTATGATTTCAAGGGCAAGTCTGCAAAATTTGAGATAAAGAACAAGCGCAATAATTTCACAATGAAAGATACTGCAGTTATCAGCAGGAAAGATGCAATAAGAATCCAAAACGGCGACTATGAAGCAATGCTTGAGTATAAGGACAGGATACTGAATAAGGCCTACATGGAATTCAAAAAGCAGAGTTACAGGCCGGTTGTAATGATAGATTATGAAAGGCACGCTTTTGTCGCGGACTACAATGAAATAAGAATAGTTTTTGACAAGTTTTTGAAGTCAACCGCGTCATGCTTCGACATATACGATAAACAAGCATTTCCTACGAAGAAAATAAAATCAGGCCTTGTCATCCTTGAAATAAAATTCAATCATTTCATCCCGGATTTCATAAAGGAAGTTTTGCAGATTCCAGCCTCCGAGAGAAGCGCGGTAAGCAAATACTCAATCGGGAGGCTTGATAATTTTGATGCTATAACATAAAAAAGAGAAGGCGTTATTGAAAAGTTTGAGGTTGCCATCACTATGTGAGCATCTTAAACAAAACATCATTCAGCCAAAAGGAAATTGCAATGGGAATTTTGGCTATAAACAAAATACATTTTCATGCGAACGATGGCAACCGAAACGAAATAACTTTTCAATAACGCAAAGAGCGATTAAAATAAAAACAACAAACAACGGAATGGTGAGACAATGGCAACTTTAACATTTACAGACTTATTTGACCCTGCGCAGCTCAGCAGCTTCGGAAGCCCGCTGACAGTTGGCGATATTGTGCTTGTGCTTTTGGCAAGCTTTCTTACAGGAATGTTTATTTTTTTCATCTATAAGAAAACATTCTCAGGAGTTCTGTACTCTAAGAATTTTAACATTTCCCTTGTCATGACTTCAATGATTACAAGTGTCATCATGATGGCGATAGGCGGCAATCTGGCATTGACTCTTGGAATGGTAGGCGCATTGTCAATAGTAAGATTCAGAACCCCTATAAAGGATTCAAAAGACCTGACATTCCTGTTTTGGTCGATAACTGTCGGCATAGCAAACGGCGTGCAGTTCTACAAGCTGACTTTGGTGTCTTCTTTGGTAATCGGGCTTGTGCTTTATGCGCTTTCAAAGAAGATTGTCCTGAGCAGGCCTTATGTTGCAATCCTAAAGTACACTAATGCAGGCCACGGAAAGATTGAGGAAGCACTAAGAAAAGGAAGCAGCAAATATGAAATAAGGAACACTGCAATAGACGATTCCGGCATGACCGAAAAGACCATAGAGCTCAAGATAAAGGAAAAAGACCTCGAAAAGCTGCTTTACAGCCTGAAGGCAATAAAAGGAATGAAGAAAGTAATGATCTTCTCGCATACAGGGGAGTTGAGCGAGTAGATTTTTATTTTGTTTTTTTAACAACACAAAAGCAATATTTAAAAACACTGTTGGTTATCCTAATCTTCTGGTTTTCCACTGAAAATGTCAAAGAAAAAATACCTAGTAACAGGCGGAACAGGCTTTATCGGCAGCGCTCTTGTAAAAAGGCTCGTTAAGGAAGGATATAAAGTCAGAGTTCTGGACAACAACATAAGGGGCGTGCCTGAAAACCTGAAGGAAGTTGAAGCTCAAATAGAAATAATAAACGCAGACATAAGGGACGCAATTCAGGTTCAAAATGCAATCAAAGGCGTTGACAGCGTAATTCATCTTGCTTATATCAACGGAACAGAGTTTTTCTACACAAAGCCCGAATTAGTCCTCGAAATAGCAGTCAAGGGAATAGTTAATGTCATTGACGGCTGCATGAAAGAAAGCGTCAAGGAACTGATTCTTGCTTCAAGCTCCGAGGTTTACCAGACGCCAAAGATTGTTCCAACAGATGAATCAGCACAGTTAATAGTTCCTGACCCTATGAATCCAAGGTATTCATACGGAGGCGGAAAAATAATAAGCGAGCTGATGGCAATCAATTACGGCAGAAAGCATTTCAATAAAGTCATGATATTTCGCCCTCATAATGTCTACGGCCCTGCAATGGGCTGGGAGCATGTCATTCCGCAGCTTGTCCTGAGAATGAAAGAGCTTTCTTTGAAAGAAAAATCAAAAGAAATAAAATTTCCAATCCAGGGAACAGGAAAAGAGACAAGGGCATTTGTTTTCATTGATGACTTCATAGGCGGGCTTATGCTGATGCTTGAGAAAGGAAGGCACCTTGAAATTTACCATATCGGAACAACTGAAGAAATTTCAATTGCGGAAGTCGCATCAGAAATCGGAAATTATTTCGGGAAGAAAATAAAGCTCGTTTCAGGAAAGCCTGCTGAAGGCAGTACTCCAAGAAGGTGCCCTGACATTGCAAAAATAAAGAAACTAGGCTATAGGCCAAAAACAAGCTTTAAAAAAGGGCTCCAAATTACAGCAAAATGGTATGATGAAAATTCTGATAAACGGCCGCAAAAGACATTGAGAGATTAAGAATGAAGAAAAATAATGGGGGAATCCCAATTGAGCATGGAAAGATTGTGGATAAGTGCCAGATATGCACAAATCCCGAACTTGAGCCTATCCTGTTCCTTGGCTATCTTCCTCCTGCAAACAGGGTGCATCTGATTGGCGACAAGCCAAAAGAGCAGCTCTCTTACCCTGCGCAGATACTTTACTGCCAGAAATGCCACCTTGTCCAGCTTGGGCTGATAGTTGACCCAAGAATACTGTTTCCTCCTGAATATCCTTACACCAGCAGCACTACCAAAATACTGAGGGACAATTTCGCAGAGCTTTACAAAGAATGCAAAACCTTAATTGAGCTGAAAAAAGAAGATTTGATAGTTGACATCGGCTCTAACGATGGAAACTTGCTGAGCAATTTCAAGGACAGCCATAAAGTTCTCGGAGTAACTCCTGAACAGATTGGCAAGCTTGCAATTGAGAAAGGAATACCGACAATTATCTCTTTCTTCAATAATGATTTAGTTTCAAAAATTTTAAAGGAGAGCGGAAAGGCAAAAATAATCACAGCAACCAATGTTTTTGCCCACATTGACAGCATAAATGAAATAGTCGAAGATATCCTGAAATTGCTAAAGGATGACGGTGTCTTCATATCAGAATCCCATTATCTAGCATCACTGATTGAAAAATTGCAGTATGACACGATTTATCACGAGCATTTGAGGTACTATTCTTTGCACAGCCTCAAATATCTGCTTGAACTGCACGGGCTTGAAGTTTTTCACGCAAAGAAAATTCCCACCCATGGAGGCTCAATAAGGGTTTATGCAGCCAGAAAAGGAAAATACAAAGTAAAAGATGCTGTGGCTAAAATTTTGTCAGAAGAAAAGCCGCTTGCGCTTGACAAAAAAAATCTTCTTGATTTTAAGAGGAGAGTTGTTCTCTCTAAGCTTGAGCTAAACTCACTTCTCCTTGAGCTGAAAAAGAAAAACAAGAAAGTATACGGAATCGGCGACCCTTCAAGGGCAAGCACTTTGATAACTTATGTTGGAATTGACGACGGGATTCTTGACTGCGTCCTGGAGCTGAAGGGCTCGCACAAGATTGGAAAATATATTCCTGGCACTTTGATTCCTGTTCTCGAAGAGACAAAGCTGTATGAAGACCAGCCGGATTATGCTTTATTGCTTGCATGGCATATTGCAGATGAGCTTGCGCCAAAACTGAGGCAGAAGGGATACAAAGGGGATTTCATTATTCCGCTTCCGACACCGAGAATTTTGCACATCAAATGAAGGCTTTTAAAACAAACCCAAAAAAATATCATGCTGACCTGTACCATGGGCTGGGCAACCTCAGCAATGATTTTAGGAATTTTAATCTTACAAATCTTATAGCATCAAAAATAAGAAAAGGGGATGTACTGGATATAGGATGCGGAAATGGCTATCTCTTAGGCATCCTTGGAAAGAAGGGAATTGCAACTTACGGGATAGAGCCAAATAAAGAGCTCATAACTCTTGCAAAGAGAATAAGCCCAAAAGCAAGAATTTTTAATATGGCAGGTAAAGATATCTATAAGCTTAAGAGAAAATTTGATGCAATCACCATGCTTGATGTGCTTGAGCACATAGAAGACGATAAATCCCAGCTTAAGAAAGTTCATGAGCGCCTCCGGGAAAAAGGAAAGCTGATTTTGGTCGTCCCATGCTTCAAATTTTTATATGGAAAAAGAGACGAGAATAACGGTCATTACAGGCGCTATTCAAAAAAAGAGCTCCTTGCGAAGCTGGATGCTGCAGGCTTTAGGATTAAAGAACTAAGGTATTGGAACATGCTCGGGTTTTTCCCGTATTTTGTCAGCGAAAGATTATTTGATAAGGAACTGAATACCGGCCTTAGGACACAAGCCAAGAAAGGCATCTTAAGGTCATCGGCAAACAGGATATTAAACATCTGGTTTAAAAATATAGAAAACAAGATTAATTTTGGTTTTGGATTAAGCCTTATCTGCATTGCAGAAAAAATATGATTTAAAATGAAACAAATAAAACAGAAGATAATGCTTCTTGCCTTGTTCTTGGCATTTTTAACCCTGAGGCTTTTTACCTCAGTTCCTTTCAGGCTTCCTGCAGACAGCCTCAAATTCCTTGAGCTGGCAAAAAATTTCCCTTATCACACATTGTATAACAGCCAGGTATATCTTCAGCATCCGCCTGTTTATCCGTATCTGCTGCATTTCTTTAATCTTATACTCAGCAAAGATTACATTGCAGGGATTTTTATGTCTCTTTTGTTTGCAAGCCTTACATTCTACGTTCTTTACAGGTTTTTAATGCTAATTACTGCGGATTTTTCACTCTCCTTCACGCTTTTGCTGCTCTTTTCCCTTTCAGTAGAGCTCATCGACTCATCTCACAGGGCTACAAGAGAGTCATTAATGATTCTGCTTTTGTTTTCCTCAATTTATTTTTACATAAAGTCTGTCAGGCTAAAAAGCAGTTCATCAATGGTTTTAGCGTCGTTATCGGGAGCAATGACTGCCCTGACAACGGATCATGTAATATTCTTATTTCCTGCATTTGGACTCTCTTACCTGTTCTTTAACAAAGAAAAGCTCAGATTCAAAAATTTTAGATTTCCTGGCCTGATGATTGCATTGGTTCCTGTATTAATAACCCTGCTTGCCTACGGCTCCTGGCTTGGCGCAAGGGCATATGTATATTCAGGCAATGAGTTCTATCCTGCTGGCCTTGAAGGGACTCCAGTAAGAGTGAATAATTTTGGATTATTCGAGCTCATAAACCCCACTTACTTCGGAGATTATGAAGAGAATGTAGGAGTGCAGCATGATTTTGTTTCAAGGCTGAAGAATTATGCGTATAACCTTGGCTATATGCTGAATATCGAGCCTTTTTCAATACCGAGGGGGCTGAACTTTAGCACTGCGAGTTATCTTTTGCTTCCTAAGCATGTCCTTTACATGATTGTTGTTTATTTTCCGCTCGCGATAATTGCAGTTTATGGATTTTTTTCCATTGTCAAGGATTCAATCAAGAAAAGAAAACTTCACACTAACGCTGCTTTGTTCTCAATAGCACTTCTTTTGATATTCATGTTTCCAATAACGCAAAGGGTAACCTCCCCTAGATACTTATACCCGGCTTACCCATTCCTTTTCTTTGTTATATCTTATGGGGTAATAAAAATCGGCAAGCTCGGATTTATCCAAAAAAATGAGAACAGGATTCCCCACATTATTGTTTTTTTGCTCTTGATTTTGATTCCTGCCTGGCTGATAAATAACCACAATTTTGTGCTTTTTAATGAGAAAGTGGTTGTTGCCAACAAAACAGCAGATTTTATCATAAAAAAAATCCCGCCTGGCGATTCGATAATGGCGCAGCCGGGATACGGCGCCGCAATAACATACCTTACTGATAATAAGGTTATAGGCCTTCCGCCAAAACCCGATAGCATGCTTTTCTTCATCAAGCACTATAACATAAAATATGCCGTCTTCGGAAGATTTTTCACCTATGAAAATTACCATTACAGCGTTGAATCGGTTGATTTCATAAAGAAAAATCCTGATAAATTCCAGCTTATTGCATCCATTAAGGAGGATTATGGAAACCTTTTTAGCGAGAAGGACAATACAAGAACAGATGAAGTTTATATCTATAGGGTGAAAGATTGAAAGATATGAAATACAAATTACTGGAAGGGGAATACAAGTCAAAAGGAGAATACCACAAGAACCTTGACAGGAACTGGAAGTACTATCCAATCTACGTTGAGAAGATGAGGGTAGTCAGGGAACTGCTTGATATAACGCCAAAAAACAAGAAGATAATTGACCTTGGCTGCGGCGAAGGAGTTCTTGTCGAGGAATATAGAAAAAAGGGCTACGACATTATAGGTGTTGACTATAACTTTTCATCAAATTATGTCGTAAAAGGGGATATAACAAGCCTTAAGTTCAGGGACGGCAGCTTTGACATTGCATTATCGCTTGACGTCCTCGAGCATTTGAGCTTCGGGCAGCAGGAAAAAGCCATAGCTGAAATCAGAAGAATCCTGAAGAAGAGCGGAAAGGCAATAATATCTATTCCCAATCTTGCCCATTTCGCTTCAAGAATTGCCTTTTTATTATGGGGCAAGCTGCTGAGGACATCGACAATAGAGAGGCATGTGGGAGACAGGCCAATTGATGAATTTATTGAAATATTCAGAAAAAACAAGTTTGAAATATCCATGCGAAAGGGACTGTTTCCGACTTACCCATTTATATCTTTTCTGACTTACTTTTATCCCGGCAAGGCCGTTTGGATGCACAAGGCATATAACAGGCTGCTTGCATATCCAAGCTTTTGCCTATTGAATGTATTTGTGCTTAGGAAAAAATGATTTGGAAATAAAAACATAAATTTAAATAAGAGATTTTTAACCTAACAGCTATGAAATACCTTGTTACAGGCGGCGCAGGATTCATCGGCAGCCATCTATGCGAAGCTCTGCTGGACAAAGGAATTGAGGTAATATGTGTTGATAATTTTGACGATTATTACAACCCGGAATTCAAGAAAAACAACATAAAATCATGCATCAAGAATAAAAATTTCACCTTATTCAATGCAGACATAACTGAACTCAGCCAGCTTAATCCCATCTTCCAGAAAAACAAAATTGACAGGGTAGTCCATCTTGCTGCAAGAGCCGGAGTAAGGCCGTCCATTGCAAACCCGTTTATCTACGAAAAAGTCAACGTGAATGGGACGCTCAACCTTCTTGATATTGCTAGAAAATTCAAAATAAAAAATTTTGTCTTCAGCTCGTCATCTTCAGTTTACGGCAACCTTTCAAAAGTTCCGTTCTCTGAAAATGAAAAGACAGACTGCCCGATAAGCCCGTATGCGGCAACAAAAAAATCAGCAGAGCTGCTGTGCTATGCCTATAGCGAGCTTTATAATCTTCCAATCACCTGCCTGAGATTATTCACCGTTTATGGGCCGAGAAACAGGCCCGACATGGCCGCTTATATTTTCATGGATCAAATCTACAAAGAAAAAGAAATCAAGGTGTTTGGAAACGGAAAAAATAAAAGGGACTACACTTACGTTGCTGATATTGTACATGGAGTATTGCTCTCGCTTGAAAAGGAATCCAAATTTGAAATCATCAACCTTGGCAACTCAAATCCGGTTGAGCTGAATGTTTTAATCTCCCTTATTGAAGAAAGCGTTGGCAAGAAAGCGAAGATAAGCAGGATGGAAAGCCAGCCGGGTGAAGTTGACATAACCTACAGCGGCATAACCAAGGCTAAAAAAATTCTTGGCTGGAAACCAAAGGTTAATATTAGGGAAGGTGTAAATAAATTGGCAGAGTGGTATAAAAATGAAAGAGCCTGACATTTCAGTAGTTATTCCCGCTTATAATGAGGAAGAGAACGTTCCTTTATTGTACAGGCAGCTAAAGTCTGTACTCGGAAGGGCAGGAAAAGATTACGAAATAATTTTTATAGACGACGGAAGCACTGACAGCACGTTTAAAATTCTTGAGAGGCTCCACAGCAGCGACAAAAAATTAAGGGCAATAAAGTTCAGGAAGAACTTCGGCCAAACAGCCGCAATTGATGCCGGGTTCAAGGCAGCATCAGGAAAAGTGATTGTAGTAATGGACAGCGACCTTCAAAATGATCCTGAAGACATCCCCAGGCTAATTGATGAGCTGAATAAAGGATACGATGCAGTTTCAGGCTGGAGATTTGACAGAAAAGACAATCCAGGAAAGAAATTTTTTTCTCTGATTTCTAATTCCATAAGGAAGGCAGCCACAGGAGAGAAAATACATGACTCAGGATGCACGCTGAAGGCATACAGGAAAGAATGCGTTAAAAGCATTGACCTTTACGGTGAAATGCACAGGTACATTCCCTCGCTGTTAAGCTGGAAAGGATTCAAGATAGGCGAATTGAAAGTAAGGCATAATCCTAGAAAATTCGGGAAAAGCAAGTACGGCATTCGAAGGATTTTCAAAGGATTTCTTGACCTCTTGATTGTCAAATTTTGGATGCAGTATTCTGCCAGACCAATACATCTTTTTGGCTCATTCGGCCTTTTATCGCTTTTTTTGGGATTCATAACGGGCATTTATCTTGTGATAGAAAAATTTGTTTACGGGATTGCGCTTTCAAACCGGCCGCTGCTTTTGCTTGACGTTTTGCTTATTATCATAGGGCTGCAGTTCATACTGTTCGGCATCCTTGCAGACATAATGATTAAGGTATACTATTCCGAAAAAGACAGGGAGCCGTATTCAATCGAGAAGAAATTGTAATCTATCTCAGCTTGTAAATTTCAGTGCCTGTTTTATCATTTGCGTAGGCGAGCTGGCCTTTCTTTTTAGCTTCTGAAAATACTTCGCTGCTGATTGATGCCCTTTGGTCAAGCCTGAAATCTTTGTTGTAGAATAAATAATCAGCTTGGGCAAAATTTCCTGCCTCAGGGCTTATGGCCTGCCTGTTTATATTGTATGAGATGCACTGGCTTCCTGTAAGGAAAATGTCGCTTTCTTTTGTGTTTGATTTAATCCAGTCAAAGTCCTCGTTGTACAAATTCCATTCTTTTGAAGCGAGGTTTATCTTGACGAATGAAGTGAATACCAATCCGATCGCAATCAGGAAGATTAATTTAGAGTACAAATTGCCCATTCTGAAAGACTTAATTCTTTCAAGGCCGCATGCCCATATCATTGCGATTGCAGGAAATGCGGGCAGCATGAACCTTATGATTGACCAGCCAGCATTGACAACATAAAGAAGGCACAATGCAAAATATGAAATTACCCATATTGATAATTCCCATTTGTGCTTCAGTTTTTTTGAAATTCCTGCGAACAGCGGGAAAATAAATATCAAGGTTCCTAGAATCCAGAGAGAAATTAATATTTTTAAATAAGGAATATCAAAAAAATAAAGCGACTTGATGCTGCCGTTTGGAACCCCGAAAATTCCCAGATATATCAGCGATAATGCGTCCATGCTAAAGATTTTTGAAAATTCAACTGATCCAACTCCGGTTGCTGAGAATGATTTTGCGTCATAGCCTTGGAATATATCATTCAAGAACGGCCAGACCGGATTTCCCAGGTAAATCCAGTTTCTAATAAACCAGATTGAGCCTATTATGGCAGGGATTATAAGAATCAATAAAAATTTTTTATAAAACTCATTTTTGTTTTCATTATTTTTATTGTTTGAATAAGCTATATACAATAAAACCGGCAAAATAAAAATTCCGTTATACTTTGTTAAAATAGCCAACCCTGCTGCGATGCCTGAAAGTACGATTCTGTTTTCCAGTGCAAAATAAACGCTTAAAACCGCGAGAAACGCGAGCATTCCGTCAACATAGCTAAACACGCCGTAGTCAAGGCTTAAGGGAATGAAAGCCAGGAAAATAACAGAGTAAAATGCAATCTTTGAATTATACAATTTTTTAGCCACTAAAAATGAGAATACCAAACCCAAAGAGCCGAAGAGCGGAGATACAAACTTGACTGCGAATTCTGCTGCAGCTATGCTTATATTTTTAAAAATAATATAAACTGACGCAATCAGCATATGGAACAAAGGCGGCGCCCAGAACGGCTCATCCCTTCCAAAGTTCTCAAACAATGGAAACTTTAGGTTATTTGCGATGTATCTCGCATTTGACAGCTGCCAGCACGCATCCCCGGAAACATGATAAATAGAAGCAAGATAAAATCTTATTATTATCCCTATTATGATTATTGCAATTGATAGCTTGGCGTATTTGTCGAGATTTTTTATCGATTTCATTTTTAAGTTTAATTCATTTAAAATATTTTTATTTCCGTTCGCTGCGCTCACAAATTCTTGGCTCGCCGCATTGCTCGCCTATTTATTTTTTAAAATTCTTATAACCGCTTCTGCAAACCCCTTAACATCCCATTTCTCAACCAAAATTCCGTTCTTCACGATTTCAGGATGCGAGCCAATGTCAAAAGCAACAACCTTCTTGCCGCATGCCTGGACTTCTGCAGCAGGCAGGTCAAATCCTTCCCATAAGGAACAGGTTGTATAAATGTCGCAGGCAGCATAGTAACTGGGAAGGTCTTTGTCGTCAATATATCCTGCAAAAATAACATCTTTTCCTGCTATCGATTTCAATTTTTTAAAATATCCGTCAAACGTAGGATTTCCTGCAACAATCAAAACAGCATTTGGAATTTCAGTTTTAATTGATTTGAAAGCTTCCAAAAGAATATGGATTCCCTTGTGAGGCGTAATCCTTCCGACATAAAGAAGCACTTTTTTGTTTTTCAATCCGTATTTTTTAATTATTTTATCTCCCTTAACATTCCTATTGAATCTTTTGTCAATCTTGTTGTAAATGACTTTGCTGTCCAATCCTGAAACTTTCTTTAAATCATCTTTTAAATAATTACTAACTGAATAAGCCTCGTCAACATTCTTTAATGTTTTATTTGTGAAGAATGAAAACAGCTTCATGTAAATATTTTGAATAAAATTATCTCCTTCTAAATTGATTCCATGATTGAAGTAAATATACTTTATATTGAACTTTCTTCTTGCTTTGCTTGCCAGCAGGTTCATAGGATAGAAATGGCTGATGGCAACATCATAATTTTTTAGGTTTTTATAATATTTCATTTTACCGAAATCCAGAAAGAAAAATAATCTGTACAACCTCTGCATCAAAGGATTTTTCGGCATCCCTAAAACTTCAACTCTGTAATTCTTCGGCCTGATACCCGCTTCCAAAGTAATGACTGTAACTTTGTCGCCTTTTCTTGCATATTCCTCAGCCTGCTGCTGTACGACCCTGTCAATGCCGCTGTAATAGTTGAAAGTTGGAGTTAAGATTGATATTTTCATTTTTTTGATTTTATTTTAATATTTTTTAATTGATTTTAAATTTTTTATTTATTGAATTTTTTCGTTAATGAGTTTTCGTTATTGTTCAGTTTAATCCATTTAAAATATTTTTATTTCCGTTCGCTTCGCTCACAAATTCTTGGCTCGCCGCATTGCTCGCCTATTCATTAACTAACTCAAATCATCCCAAACAAATGCTTCATCTTCAGCTTCATTACCATGAAATACCCTGCAGCAAGCTGCGCTAATCCAAGCTTTGAAACTCCTTTTGTCCTGTTGGTGAATGTTATCGGGATTTCTTTTATCTTAAATCCTTTCAATTGGCCTTTGAACAGCACTTCCTGAACTATTGCAGGGCCCTTTGATTCAAGTTTGCTTAAGTTGATTGCTTCTAAAACTTTTCTTTTAAAGCACCTAAAGCCTGAATTGCAGTCCTTGACTTTCAGCCCAAGCATCAGCTTGATGTAAAAATTGGCAATCCTTGTTATGGCTTTCCTTGCCCAGCTTCTTCCTATCTCTTCGCTGCCTTCAACCCTTCTTGAGCCGAGGACCAAGTCAGCAGTTTTCAATTCCCTGATTAATGCAGGAATATATTTTGGGTCATGCGACATGTCAGCATCCATTTCAACAACGATATCTGCCCCATGATTTAGGCAGTAAATGAAGCCGTCTTTGCCCGCAGAGCCTCTTCCTTTGTTTGTTGTTCTTAAAAGCAGATGAACATTTTTATTTTTCTTAGAAGCATCTTCTACAATTTCAGCAGTTCCATCAGGAGAACTGTCATCAACCACAACAATTTCAAGGTTTTTTATCTTTAAATTTAGGATTTTATCTATTAGGATATTTATATTTTCCCTCTCATTGTAGGTTGGAATCATTACGAATGTTTTCATATTACCTTACTCATAAACGTGTATTTATAAATTTAGTTGTACTCTCATTATTTTTAGCAAACATTTAAATAAAATACCATTATTTTATACTACTTAGTAGCAATTTTTTTGGGATTGATGAGTCGAATGAACAAAATCTTTTTTATTAGCATTTGCATTATATTTTCGTTACTTGTAACCTTACCAGCTTATGCGGCTTTCGGCAGAGTTGCTGATTATGGAACTTACCATCATGTATGCTTCAAACTTAACAATGATATATACAACTTTGTGATTAATCATACAGGACCTGATTTTTGGCCTTGTGGAGATATTGGTATAACTGATACATACATTAGAATTGCATGTGTTAGCATGAATGACGGCGGTTTTAAAAATAATTTTACTAATTGCAATCGCGGAAAATCTTGTGGAATGTACAGCTTCTATACCGACAAGGCAGTGGGTGTGCACAAAAACTCCGTTGAGCCTAGTTGGGATCCAATAGGAACCAAGACAAATACTATAACTTACGGAAACTATTCTTATTATGAGTATAAGACTATTAATTGGGTTTGGGGTGATGTCCCAACTGATTTTTATACTGGCGGCACTTGCCCTTCAGCACTTATACTAGGCATTAACCCAACAAATGGCTCTGTATTAAAATCAAAAGTAAACACGTTGACAATTACAACTGATATAAACGCCACATGCCGATACTCAAATAATACTGGCTTGGATTTTAATAGTATGGCATCATTTACAAATACCGATTCTACTCTGCATAGTTTTAATTTCGAGCTTATTAACACAGCAGACTACAACATTTATATAAAATGTAAAGATAGTCTTGGAGACGTAAATCAGGAAGACCACTTTTTAAGATATCTTAGCGAATACAACAAAACCTCTAGCCTCATATCTACTAATCCAGTAAACAACTCAATATATCATACAAATGCAGACCAAGTATCAGTCACAATTAACGCAAATACGGATATACAAGGAATATGTAGATTTTCAAATATTTCTGGAACAGATTTTATTAATATGGCACTATTTGATAAAACCAACTCAACATCTCACTCTTTCTCGACAAACGTAAGCAGCAATAATACCTATAACTATTATCTAAAATGCAAGAATTTATTGGAAAATATTAACACTAATGAATACAATCTTAACTTTTCTGTAAAATTTGATCTCCCGACAATAGAATTTAACAATTCTTTGCCTTTAAATATTACAACAGATTTGACTTTATTCCTGTTTGCTAATTTTTCTAATTCTGAAATAGGTTTTGCTCCCAATGAATCATGTGAATTCTGCGTCGCTTTAGATAGAATGTGTAATTCAGAGTGGACAACTGGCAACGTAACAACTGAATTTAATGCAGAATATTTAAGCGGTAACTGTTCTTATCATTGGAATATCTCGAACTATAATGACGGCATTTATAATGTTAGCTTTAGAATAACAGATGCTGCTTACAATGCCGGGACATCATCTAAAAAAATAACATTTGACAGAACCCCTCCAGCTTTTTCGTATTATTATCCGCAAGATAATGGTGCTTTTACAGTGAATAATACCAATCCGGCAAATGTTACAAATAGCTCTCTCGGACTGACATTTCGGTATAACGTAGATGATATGTCTTCAATTGCAAATTGTTCATTGATATTTGATGATAAAATTAATAATACCAACACTTTTATAGGATATTATAATCAATTCAAAATAAAGATTCCTGCAGTCATTAGCAGCACGCAATATCATAATTGGAGTATTGGTTGTACAGATGTGTTTGGACATAAAAGTTCAACTGCCACAAGAAAATTCACTTTAGTTGTTATAGGCAATTTTTCAGGTGAAACAACCGATTTAGGAGCTGTTAATCTATCACGTGTAGAAAATTTAACTTTCGAAGAAGTGAACTCCGGTAAAATAAAGTTTTCTGAGATTATAAATCTCAGTGGGGTTTCGAATATAAATGATTACATAAAAATTTCTAATAATAAGATAGAAATAAACAGCAGTGTTCTTTCTGCATTGAACAAAAGTGCTATTCTTCATTTATATAATATTACGTCTAATAATCCTAGAATACTAAGAGATGGGATAGTTTGCCCCGAAACCATATGCAAAAAAATAAGTTACGCCAATGGAACATTAATTTTTAATGTAACGGGCTTTAGCTCTTATTCAACTGAAGAGGCGCCTACGGATACAATCTCTTCAAGCAGCAGCTCCAGCTCTTCCGGAGGGGGAGGGGGCGGCTCAGGAGGCGGCGGAGGAGGCGGCGGAGGAGCAGGCTATGTCTGCAACATGGACTGGAAGTGCAGCGAATGGTCACTTTGCGCAGACGGACTCCAGACAAGGGAATGCAGTTTCGTGAAAGTTCCGCAGCATGTTGAAGACGGAGAATGCCCGTCAGAATCAAAGAGCCCGGTAACAAGCCAAAAATGCGCAGTAAAGCAGGAAACTCAATCAACTGTAACAAAGCCGTCAGAAACACAAAAAGTCTTATCAAACCCAGACAATCAGACAAAAAGCCAGAACTCAAACAGCATAACCGGCGGGGTTGTATCAGATTTAACGTCACCTAAAAATTTAGAGAATGTTTCGATTGCTATAGGAATTTTGGCAGTTATTGTACTATCAATATTCGGATACAGGCTTTTTTACAATAAGAAAACACAAATAAAGAAAAAATAATCAAATTAACTTCTTGACAGCTTCAATTATCTTTTCAATCTCTATCTTTGGAGGATATTCACATTTCGGCTGGTAAGAGCAGTAAGATTTCCCTTCCCAAATGATTTTTGTCCCTCTTTCATATAATTCAATCTCACTTGCAGATGTCGGATAGAAATAACAAACAACCTTCTTCTTCAGCGCAACCCCGATATGCAAAGCCAAACTATCTGAAGTAACAAGAATCTTGCAAAGGTTAACCAAAGAAGCAAATTCCATAAGTGAATTGCCGCAGCCGGCGTCAATAATTTCAGTTTTTACCAAATTTTTAATTTTTTTATTTCTTTCAGTTTCCTCAGGGCCGCCAAACAAAATAATTTTTACATTCTTTAGTTCATTATTCAGCTTATCAATCAGCTCAGCAGTTTTCTCAATGCTTAACTTCTTGTCCTCCCACCTCCCGCCCGCACCTGTGTTGATTCCTATTACCAAGCCATCTTCCATAATATTATTTTTCTTGGAAAATTTCTTCCCAAAACCCAGTTCCTTAACATTCAAAACCAACATCGGCTCCTGCTTTTTATAATTTAAATCAAGAATGGAATACATTATCTCCCGGTAAGTCTTTTTATTTTTAGCCTTCAATTCATCCGCTTTCGGCTTTCCAAACCTTGAAATAAGCCCCATGTCAAACCATTGCGAAGAGTCCTGGGTATAAATCTTCTTTCCATTATCCAAATATGCGCCGATTATTTTTTTAAAACTCACGCTGGATGCTAACTCACATGCTTCATTCTCATCGTCCAAACAAATAACCAAATCATATTTTTTATTTTGAAGTTTTTTGAAATCACTGATTAAATGCACTTTATCTATTAATTTATTATTCTTCAGCACATCAAAAGACTCTTTTTTGGTTACCCATTCAATCGAGCAGCCTTTGTATTTCTCTTTTAATCCCGAAAGAATAGAGGTTGTCCTGATGACATCCCCGATTGCCCCCAGCTTGATGATTAAGGCTCTCATATATACATGCTAATTTTTAGCCCATTTTAAAGGTTTTCTATTGGACATTGCAGAACAGCAAACCTTTTAAGCGCCCTTATTTTCTTGATAAATAGCTGAAAAATGCCGTTATTATCAATAATCCTGTTTTTTGTGTACACATGGGGGCTTGGATTTACTTTAGCTGGATTTCTAAAGGAATCAGACAATTTCTTTGAAAGAACAGTCGCAAGAATCGGAATTGGCCTGTGCATAATCCCTTTAATAGGCCTCCTGTTAAGCGTTCTTCACATTCCGGTTGACTGGAGAGTATTTGCAGCCCTGAGCATCATTTATCCAGCTTATTTTGCTTTCAGGAATTATAAAAATTTGAATTTTAAATTCAGGCTGAAAAAATCAGACTTATACTTTCTTTTTGTCTTTATAGTTTTCTTGCTCTCTTTTTACATGTACTACAAAGGCTCTTTTGCATACCCCTATCTGGAAGATGACGATTCATGGAGCCATGCAGTCGGCGCAAAATACGTTGCGGTTGAAAAGACATTCTTCAATCCCGGAGGCAAGATACATTACCTCGATCCATACCCACCTTTATATGACGGATTTTTCGGTTTAATGCATCAAACATCTCCTTCATTGTACTGGACTTTAAAGTTCTTCAACGCGCTTGTCATATCATTAAGCATTCTTTTCTTCTACCTTTTCATGAAAGAATTAACTGATAATTATAACGCTGCAGTATTTTCAACCGTCGTCTTGGCAATGATTCCGGCTTACCTCAGCCATTTCATCTGGGCGCATGCATTCATTCCTGGATTCATTTTCCTCGTTTTCTACTTTTTGGAAAAAACAAATCACGATAAAAAATGGATTCTTCCGGCTTCGCTTGCAGTTTTTGCCGTAATAATGACATCTATTACGCACACGATAAAATTCGTGATGTTATTTTTAATTTATTTCGCTGTAAAAACCGCCGTTGAAAAAAGATTTTTCTGGGAGGCGGCCGCAGCCGGAATTACTGGTTCAGCATTAACGCTGCTTTGGTGGGTTCCTTTGGGAGTAAGGTATGGCAGCATCGCTGCTCTTCTGAAGGCAAACGGCCTTAATCCGACTAGGACAACCCTGTCATTGGATTATTTTTCAAGCCCGTTATTTTATGCAGCAATTTTCCTATTCCTTACAGCCTCAGCAGGCGCTTATTATTATTTAAAAAATAAATTGACGCACAGCCAAAAAATATGCTCTTCAGTTATTGCAGCTATGGTTATACTGCTATCTTACTTGCTCGTGTATTCCAAAATATCCGAGTGGGGCACTGCCGACAGAATTTACGATTTCAACGATTTCTTCATAGCTAATGAGCAGAACATGGTCAATAATCCCATCGGGATAGGGATAGCTGTTATGATTCTGTGCTTCCTTGCATTCTTTTTTATTGAATTTGAACTGTATAATTCATTAAAGAAGGCTAAAGATTCAATGTCAAAAGCTAAATTTAATTCATTTTTATATTTAATAATTGGAAGCTCAATTACGCTGTTGGTTTCAATATTATCTTTCTCGTTTTTCAGGCTTGACAAGAATTATATTGCCCAAAAATGGAGCCTTCCTTTTTTGAAGCAGTGGATGCTGAAAGATCCGGATAAATTTTCATATGTCCGCTCGTTTTCATTCGCTGAATGGGGCGTTTACCTTTTCATCTTTTCATTGTTGGCAGCCTCAGTTCTTTACCTGCTTATGATCTGGAAAGGATATGTGGACAAGAAGATATTTTGGGTTCCTGTCGGCTTGCTTTGGTTCACTTACATTTTTGCAGGAATTTACGACATTCCAACCCAGCTATTCACTTTCAGGCTGTGGATGCTTATTGCATTTGCTGTAAGCATTCTTGTCGGCTACAGTTTTATATCATTATCCGGCATTGCAGGAAAATCTGCCATTGTAAAATCAGCCCTGGCCGTTATACTGATAGTTCTGATTTTTTACACTTCAGGCATGCAAAGATACGCAGTCAACACATCCCCTTCATGGCCTGCAGGCGGATTCTGGACTTCGGGAGAAGAAATAGGCGGATATGTGCAGATGCAGGCCAATCTTCCTCCAAACACGAATGTTTTCACATTTTCCAACAACGGAGTTGTCATAGGCTTTGACATGTACACATGCCACTGGTGCAAAGAAGTCCAGGATTTCCAGAAAAATGGATTCAATTTAACAGCTGACGAAACATACAAATGGCTTAAATCAAATAAATACAGCTACATCCTGTTTGACGGCCAGACGGCCAGAAGATTCGGAATAAATGAAACAGGCAGCAAGCTTAAAGGTTTGGCTTCAGGCGGAAAATTTGCACCTGTTGTTCAAAACCCGGGGTTTATTCTGTTGAAGGTGAATTGATTGATAGAGCTAATTTATCTGGTTTTCATAATTCTTGTTTCCTTCGCATTAGGACAGAAAATTTTAAGGCTAATTAAAGTAAAATTCAGTTCAGAACTGGAAAATTTTGCATTTTCCTTTCCTCTTGGAATGGCTGTTCTGGCTTATATAACTTTTTTTATTGGAATTATTGGATTTCTTTACAAATCAGTGATTTTATCAATTTTTCTTATTATTTTTGTTTTTTTGATAAAAGATATAATCATTTTTGTAAACTCGATTATTGATTATATCCAAGGGTTATATAAGCAAATAGCCGGCAAGAAATTGAAGATAAAATTTGGCTTCTGGCTTTTAGTATGGTCTTTTCTGTTTTTATTTATTGCTCTAAATTTCATAGTGAGCTTCACCCCTCCGTGGCATTTTGATGTTTTGGCTTACCATCTTGCAGTTCCTAAAATTTACATTAATGCCCACCAGATAATTTACATCCCTTACATATTTTTCTCAAATCTCCCGTCATTGGTGGATACTATAAATCTCATAGGGCTTTTATCCTACAACGGAGTATTGTCAAATTTGTTGGCATACACTCTTGGAGTTGCGCTTGTCATTGCAATCTATTCATTCTGCTTAAGATTCTTTAACAAGAAAATAGCTATTCTTTCCTCACTGATTTTCTATACCTTTCCCATGATAATCCGGATTGCGCCGACCTCGCATGTGGATATACAGTTTGCATTATTTGTATTTCTTTCTTTTTATGGATTATTTTTATATTTTCAGTCAGGAATCTTGAAATACCTTATTCTATCAGCCATATTCGCCGGATTTGGAGCTTCGTCAAAGATTTTCGGCGGAGTAGCCGCAATAGGAATATTAATCATCTTGCTCGGCCGTATAATTAAAAAATCTCTCAAAAGTGAAATAAGCCTGAAGAAGTCATTGTTTGCATTGTTTTTTTTCTGTTTAATCTCCTTTATTGTTTTTTCCCCATGGCTCCTTAAGAATTATTATTTCACCGGAAACCCTGTTTGGCCCGCTGCTAACAGTTTTTTCAATGGCAGGAACTGGGACGCCAGGCATCAGGAAGGCCTGTCAAGCATCGTCAACGTGAGGAAGATGACCCTAACCAATTATCTGAGGCTGCCATGGGATATCCATACCCAATCAGGGGCATCTATAGGGAATATTGATAATGATGAGGCGATAGGGCCGTATTTTCTTGCATTCTTGCCTATTTATTTTTTCCTAAAAAAAAGAAACGAGCTAATCAATACGTTCTTCATTTTATTAATTATATATCTGACAATATGGTTTTTTATGTCTTATTATTTTAGGTACACCATATACTCATGGCCGCTTATAGCAATAATTTCCGCATATGTCATATCAGAATTAATGGAAAATCCCATCTTATCAAGAATATTGGCTGTTTTATTGCTGTTTACATTTGGCTTTTGCTTTTTGATATGGATTGGCGGATATTCAAAACAAATTCCGGTTGCAATAGGAATTGAAAGTGAGGGCAGTTTTTATACAAAGCACCCGGGCCCAATATACTCAGCATCCAAATTTATTAATTCAAATTTGCCGGCTGGTTCAAAAATATTGCTGTTTAGGGATACAAGAGGTTTTTTTATAGACTCTAAGTACGTGTGGGCAGATCCGCTGCTCCAGCTGGAAATCAACTATTCCAAATTCCGCAATAATCGTGATTATTACAAAGAATTGAAATACTTGAATGTAACCCACATATTGGTAAATACGGAATTTGAATTTCGGGGCCAGATAGTGAATGATTACAGGTATACTGAAGGTATTTTAAACATGTCGGCACAAATGCTGGAAAATCATGGAAAAAGGATTTATAATAAATGGCCAATTTCGGTCTATGAGATTGATTAAGATGAACAATAAGGCTAAAACTGCGGTTATATCGATTTGGATAGTAGTTTTTTATATTATCCATTACTATTTTGAAATAAACAAATATGTCTCTTACTGGAAAGGTGCCTAACATGGGATGCAGGATCTGCGGCAATGAAGGATTGAAAAAATTCCTTTCGTTAGGGAAAACTCCGTTAGCCAACAGCTTTTTGCCTGAAGAAGATTTATCAAAGAAAGAGAATGCATTTCCGTTAGAATTGTGTTTCTGCCCAGAATGCAGGCTTGTCCAGCTGACAGAAGTCGTTCCTCCGGAGATGATGTTCAAAAATTATGTTTACGTAAGCTCAACAACCAAGACTTTCCAGGTTCATTTTGCAAAAATGGCGGAGGATATCTCAAAAGAATTTGGCTTAGGAGACTCATCGCTTGCCGTTGACATAGGCAGCAATGACGGCATCCTCCTTAAGGGATTTCAGAAAATGGGCGTTAAGGTAATTGGCGTTGAGCCTGCAACTAACATTGCAAAAATGGCGGAAGAAAATGGAGTTGAGACAATAAATGACTTCTTCAACGAAAGTTCCGCCAATGAAATAATCAAAAGAAAAGGCAATGCAGATATCATTACAGCAACAAATGTATTTGCGCACGTTGGGAATATAAATGATTTCACCAAGAACATAAAATCTTTGCTCAAGAAAGACGGCATATTCGTGATTGAAATCCAATATTTTGTCGACACCCTTGAAAAGATGACTTTCGACAACGTTTATCATGAGCATGTTTCCTATTTCACATTGACTTCATTGAAGAATTTTTTTGAGAGGAACGGAATGCAGGTTTTCAATGCCCAAAGAGTTGATTCCCACGGAGGCTCATTAAGGGTCTTTGCAAAGATAAAAGAAGGAAAACATGACATTGATGAAAGCGTCCATTCCATATTGAACTATGAAAAAGAACTGGGAATTGATTATTTTGAAACTTACGAGAAGTTTGCTTATCTGGTAAATAAATCAAAAGCAGATCTGATAAAATTTGTCAAGGATATAAAATCAAAGGGAAAAATAATTGCAGCCTACGGCGCCCCCGCGAAAGGCAATACTTTGCTTAACTTCTGCGGCATAGGGAAAGAATCAATAGAATACATTGTGGAAGACAATCCATTGAAGCAGGGCACATTTGCCCCTGGAACCCATATCCCGGTTGTAAGCCCTAAAATGCTTGATGATAAAAAGCCGGACTTTATCATGATTCTGGCGTGGAATTTTGCAGAGGAAATACTGAAAAAGACAAAAAAATATGCAGACATGGGAATTAAATTTATCATTCCGCTGCCTGAGCCAAGGATAGTCTAGGCTTAATCCTTTTTTTCAGAAATTATTTCGGGCTTTACTGTGTATTCCTCAGCAGCCCAGCCGATGAATCGCTTCAGCCCGTCTTTAAGGCTAACCTGCGCCTTGTAGCCAAACAGGCTCCTCATTTTTGTCAAATCGGGGCACCTTCTCTTTGGGTCTGACTTGCCGTAGGCGTCATTCAATCCAGGAACCAGGTGAACCTTGATTTTTTGGTCAAACAGCTCGGCAATAAGATTTGCAAGGCTTAGCATGCTTATCTCATCATTCTCGTTTCCTACATTAAAGCTTTCTTTGTTATAATCAGACAGGAGAATCCTAAGGAAGCCGGAGACAGCATCTGTTATGTAGCAGAAAGTCCTTGTTTGGGTGCCGTCCCCATATACGGGAAGGTCGTTGCCGGCCAATGCATTCGAAACAAAATTTGGTATGACTCTGTAGTCATCCTGCCTCATGCCCGGCCCATACACATTAAACGGCCTGGCCATTTTGACAGGAACCTTGTGCATTTCGTGATAAGCGATGCACAAAGTCTCGCCAAGCCTTTTTGACTCATCATAATTGGACCGGGGTCCTGTGCATGAGACATTTCCATTATATGTTTCCGGAGTCGGCACGAACCTTGGATCAGGATCGCCGTATACTTCGCTGGATGAAAAAAACATAAAGCTCCTGCAATTCTTTTCTTTTGCAAGGCTTAGCATGTTCTTTGTGCCAAGCACGCCCACATCTATCGTTTCTATCTTATAAATCCTGTAGAATTTTGGGGAGCCTATGCCCGCAGCATGGATTATATAATCGACATCTCCCTCTATTTTAAGGGGATTGGTTATGTCATGCTTTATTGGAATGAAATTTTCATTCTCTTCGATATTATACTTGGAGCCGGTTATGAAATTATCAACAGACATGACCCTGCACGGCTGGCTTAGGACATTTTTGTTAAGATAGTCTATTGTAAGCAGAAAATAGTTTCCAAGGAAGCCGGCTCCCCCTGTAATCAACAGGGTCTTGCCGCTAAGCTTATTGGCAACATGGTTTAATGACTCCGCTATTGTTTTTATATCCTCCAAGACGATGTTATTACCCATTCTAAACAAGGAGCAGGATTTGGGCAGATTATTAAAGTTTTTCTGTTTTAGCACTATAAGGGCAATAAAAATCAACCAATATTTTTTGACAGTTCCTGATATGCTTAAAAATTCTGGGTATTTATTGTTAATTTTCAATAGCGCCAGTAAATGGCAATATTTATATAGTGTATTTGAATAATAAAATAGATAGCATGAAATTTTGACAAAAGGGGTACATTTCAAAATTTTATATAAGTAAAAGGATTAAATATAAGAAAATTCGAGTTTGAATAACTATGGCTGACATTTTATTGATTAACCCTCCCGGGATAAAATTTGTTGGAGATTATACCTTGCCCTTAGGATTATTGCAATCCGCGGTTTATATAACTGATAAGTACGATATAAAAGTATTAGATTTAAGGGTAAAGTCGGATTGGAAATCTGCTTTGTTGGAAGAGCTCAGCAAAGGCCCGCATTTTGTGGGAATTTCCACCATGACCGGCCCAAATCTGATTAGGGCGCTGGAAATATCCAAAATAGTCAAGGATAGTTCAAAAGCACTGGTAGTGTGGGGAGGAATACACGCAAGCCTTCTTCCAGGGGATACTCTAAAAAATCCGCTAGTGGACATTGTAGTTCAGGGAGAGGGTGAAGTCACATTTATGGAGCTTGCAGATGCCATTATAAATAAGAAACCGCTAAAAGGGATTTTGGGTGTCTGGTATAAAGAGAATGGAGAAATAAAATCCAATCCTGAAAGGCCGCCGGTTGATCTCAATAAGCTTCCGAGAGTGCCTTATGATATCCTTGAGGATATAGAAAAATACATCTGGACAGGAAAAGACGGTGTTAGGGGGATAACTTATATGAGCTCCAGAGGCTGCCCTCAGTTATGCACTTTCTGTTATATTGCAAGCTTTTACAAGTCCAGATGGAAGCAGCTCAATGCACAAAGAGTGCTGGATGACCTTGAATATCTAATTAATAAATTTAAAGTTGGTTATGTCTACATAAATGATGATAACTTTTTTGTAAACCTGCTAAGAGTCAAAGATATAGCTCAGGGGATTTTGGACAGGAAACTTGACCTAAAGTGGGGTGTCTTAGGGGCGCATGCCGCAACAACCGTTAGAATGACTGATGACCTAGTCAAGCTTCTTGATAAAAGCAGGCTGGATAGCATCCTCACCGGGGCGGAATCGGGCTCCCCCAGGATATTGCAGTTAGTGAAGAAGAATATAACCACACAAACTTTAATTGACGCCAATAAGAAGTTTATAGGAACCGGGATTGTTCCTACTTACAGCTTTATAAGCGGCTACCCGACTGAGACCAATGAGGACCTTAAAATGACGGTAAGCCTCATGTTTAGATTATGGAAAGATAACAAGAATATAGTGCCGGGCAATATAAAGCCGTTTATTCCTTACCCCGGCACCCCCCTCTATGATATGGCTGTCCAATACGGGTTTGAGGCTCCTAAATCCATAGAGGAATGGGCCGGGGTTACATGGGATAATTATATAAAAATAAAGATTCCGTGGCTTACCGACAGCGAAAAGAAATTAAGAGTTAATCTTTATTATGCGACGGTTTTTATGAATCCCGATTACAATTTTGTTCAGAATAAATTGTTCAATATAGCTAGTACTCTGATGAGCCCGCTTATAAAATACAGAGTGAGGAATTTGAATTTTCATTTCCCAATAGAGCTGGCATCAGCACGAGCCGTACACCACAATCTCCTCGTCTAGTGATGTGCGGATTATTCCGGATTGCGTGCCTTCCTGAATTCTTGAATTCCACATTTCAAAAAAGATTAATGTCCATCCTCAGAAATTATTAGGATAATCAACCATAAAATTTTTTTGAGATGCTTAGAATGAGATTTTATTACCCGTTTAAATTGAATTAATCGCTTAACTTCTTGTTACTAATCGATATGAACTCCTTTGACTTAATTATCCCATACTTATTCAGAAGATATTTTGCAGTCATCTGCAACGTTCTTAATCCGTAAATTACCGACTTATAAATATTAATTGAAGTGCTAACCTCTTCGTATCTTGTCGGTATCCCTATTTCCATGAATCTTGCGCCTGCATAATGTGACTGCAGTACAAAATCCGTATGAAAGCCATAATCATCTGAATCCATATTGAAAGAAACTTTTCTAAGCAGGCCTGCATTCATGGCAATCATGCCTGAATGAAGGTCGGTCAATTTTGTGCCCATCCCTAGGTTTTCAATAAAACCGAGAAACCTGTTGCCTGTAAACCGAAATGCCGACATGCCCCTTGCCTCATCCCCTAGCATCCTTGAGCCAATGACGAAATCAGCTTTCCCCTCTTGTATCGGCCTTACAAGTTCCGGCACTTTTTTTGGATCATACTGGTTGTCTGAGTGCAGGATTACGACAATATCTGCGCCTTCCTGCAGTGATTTATTAAGGCAATTCTTTACGTTGCTCCCATACCCTGCTTTCCGGGGGTTGCTAAAAACTTTCATGCCAAGTTTTTGCGCTATACTTTTAGTGTTGTCTGAGCTTCCATCATCGGATAGGACTATGTGCTTTCTGAAATCTTTCGGCAGCTGATTGTAGACCAGATTTATAGTCTTCCCGGAATTCCTTGCAGGTATCGCAACTACAACTTTCATGAGCATGCCCACTTCAACTCATTTAAAAATGTTTTGAATGATTTTAGGCTTCTTTAGAAATACTATCAAGCGCATTATAATCTGACTTATCCATTTGCCAGCCAAGGCACCCAAGATTTTCAGCAAGGTGCTGCATGTTTGTTGACTTTGGTATGGTAATCACTTGTGGTTTTGATATCAGCCAGTTTAATGCAGCTTGCGATTGCGTCTTGCGGTATTTTTCAGCAAGCCTGTCTAAAATATCAACGCCTTTTTTTGACAGCTGTCCGCGATTTAAGGGCCGATAGGCAATAAACAATATCTTTTGCGATTTGCAAAAATCAAGGATATCCTCATTCCTATTCAGGATATTGTATTCATTTTGAACAGCGCTGATATCTGACCTGTCAAGATACTCCTTAGATTCCAAAATCTGCTTCTTGGTGAAATTACTCACCCCTATTGCCCTTGCCAGGCCATTCTGCTGCAAATGCTCAAGTGCCTTCATTGTTTCTTTCAGGTTCATCTGCTCGCTTGGCCTGTGAATCAGATACAGGTCGAGGTATTTTGTTTTCAGCCTTTTCAGGCTGGCCTGCAATGCATTTAATGTCCCTTTATAATCCAGGTGATTGGTCCATACCTTGCTGGTAATGAACAAATCTTCCCTTTTGAATGGCTTAATGGCCTCTCCAATAATCTGCTCTGTCAATCCGTTTCCATAGAACTCTGCAGTGTCTATGTGGGTCATCCCAAGTTCCATTGCATATGTGATTGCGTCTTTCCATTTCCTCGCCACATCTGCATCAAAAGGCTCTCCATTATCCCATGTTCCGATGCCGATTACGGGGATTTTTGTTCCATTAATTTTCCTGTATTCCATTTTGGTTTCTCTATGTCAAAATTCTATAAAGAGAGCTTTGAATCAAATATATAAAACTAATGGGTCATTTCAATTTCGCTATAAACATGTTTATTGGAGGCTTTGTGTAAAAAGTCAGTTTTGGCATCTCAATTTGCGAGCATTATCGCAACCACATGCCAGCAAAAAGGAAATTGCAATGGGAATTTTTGCTATTGTCCTTTCTATTTACATGCGAGCTGATGCCAAAACATAGCTGAAAGCTACTTTTTACACAAAGCCTTTATTGGAGAAATCTTTAAAAACAAAGCTCTATCCTCTTGTTATAATGAAACTCAGCTTCAAAAAGATAGAAATAATCCTTATAGCCTTGCTTTACTTGTCAGCTCTCTTTATCTGGACTTTGCCGATGCGCAGCACCAAGATGCCTTTTGGCGATGTGGATGCAAGTTCTCATTTTACAATAGGAGATTATATGGCTTCTTACGATAAATCCATACTAAAAATACCTTACCCGGTTACATTCAGGTACTGGGGCCAGAATGCTTTCTTTCCTGATTACTTGTGGTATCCTCCGCAGTACTGGACAAATGTAGCAATCTCCCAAGTTATAGGCGGGGAAAGAGTGCTTCCTGTATTCCTCCTGGTAGCGATATTATGCTCAATCATAATCTTATCTTCTTACCTGTTAATCAGAAGCCTTTACGGCTTTTGGGCAGCTTTCCTCTCAAGCTTCCTGCTAATCTTTTCAATAAGGGATTACATGATTTACCTGTTCGGCCAATGGCCGCAATCCCTGTCTTTCGCATTCACGCCGTTAGTTTTGTACTGCTTTTACAAATATCATCAAAGCTATAAAGAAAATAAAACAAAACCCGCCTACATTTACCTTATGGCTTTGTTTCTCTCATCCCAGTTTTTCTTCCACCCTCAGGGAATGATTGCTTCTGCTGGCACTTTAATTCTTTACAATTTAATATTATTAATTAAAAATAAAAAAATTCCTTTTAATTACAAGCACCTCATAATATCTGTTGTTTTGTTCGCAGCCGTTTCTTCTGTTTTCGCCCCTTTGAATATTGGTGAATTTTTCTCTTCATTGGTGGAAAAGCAGTCAGAAGCTCAGGGTTCTGCATTGCAATTTGATAAGCTGTTCAAGTGGTATCAAGGCATAAAAGGAGACCCGGGATTGCCCGATTTTTACTTCACTTACAATGAGTCGCACGGCTCACTTCTCGAAAATATAAAAAACACCTGGCGGGCATGGTGGACTTTGCCGTTCTTGTTGATTGGCGTTTTCATCCTGTTTTACAGGCGAAAAGAAGAAGACTATTTGCTCTTGTCCTGGCTGGTTGCTTTTTACTTCCTGTCAAGAATGATAGTCTGGGGCTTTGGCTCAAGGGATATAAGGATGTTTGCCTACGAGGCGCATATTTTCTATCCTATAATTGCGATAGGATTGCTTTCATTAAGCTCTTTGCCAAGGCAGGAAATATTTAGGAAGTATCTAAAAGCCGGATTGATTGCAGTATTCTTCTTTTTCGCAATTTACGTAAACGGCGTTTCTGCTTATGAAGTACTGAAAAGCCAGCAAAATACAATTTACAGGATTAACCCTTACCAGTATGAAGCGGCTGAATGGGTAAAAAATAACCTGCCTGAAAACGCAGATATATACGATTTCGGAACAATAGGATTCCAGAATTACGCTGCAAAAGTCAAGTGGATGCTTGTGCTGTCGCAGAGGCATTTTATAGTGGGAAATGACCAGCTGAACATGACAAATTACGTTTTCATAGATTACTCTGACGCTGCTTTGGCGAAAAATCAGAATTACTTTAACTCAATCAAGGAATATGAGCAGCAGCAATTTCAAAATTTTACTCCCATTTATAATAAAGACAATCTGATAAAGGTGTACAAAGTTGGAATTAAAAAATGAATTTAACATCTGGGCTTTGGCAATAGTTTTGGTTTCAGCAATAGCGGCGCTTCTGCTGTTTGGAATTGTTGGAGCAAGGCTTGTCTTAGGCGCATTTGTATTCTTCTTCATCCCATTTTACCTGATACTTGATAATTTTGAACTTACACAGCAGGAAAAGGCCATTTTCTCAATATTTTTAGGAATAACTTTCCTTCCTTCATTGGTTTTTTGGCTTGGATTTATTGTTCCTTTCAGGGCATCTTTGATTATAAGTTTTGTGATATTTGTTGGAATCGGGTTTTTGATTAAAAAATTTAAAAGAAGCGGAAAGAATAATAGCCTAAGTCAGTAAATAGAATCTTTTTTTAATTCTTTTAAGTTAACCCACGCACCAACTAAAATCATTACGATGGGAAATAAAATCACATGATATTTTATATTCAATCCAATCAAACCAGCATAATAGCTGAAAACCCCAGTTATTCCTGCTGCAACTGCAAATCCAACAAAAAATCTTTCCAGAAATCCAAGATTTTCGTGCCAGTACAGCATTATGAAATAACCGGGCAAAACAAATAGCCAGAACAAAGATAATGCATTTCTAAGAACTGCAAGCAAATTTTCCTTGTAAAATGCGATTTCTAAGGCTATAAATAAAGCTGCAAGCGCAATTCCAAGATATTTCATTTCTCTCTTAAATAAATCAAAAGCTTCTTTCTTCAATGCAATCAGCTCCAACCTTATTGTTTTTTAAGATGACCACTGCTTTATTTTCTTGTACTATTTCAATAAACTCTTTCTTTAATAATTCAGATGCAATCAGCATGTTGTACTGCGCAAGCGCCTGCTGCTGCGAGGCCTTGTCAAACACCAGATAATCAAAATTGCAGATGTTCTGCGGCCCAAAGAAGAATTCCTGCGGCTTGCTCGAAACAACGTCCTCAAAGTCAAAAATCCTTTTTCTCACAACAGGCCTGCCTCCGGAATCTCCAGGCAGCTCGCTGACATAGGCCTTCCTTATGCTGCTGTTCTGCAGCGCCTGCACGAAATTCTTTGGGTCGGCCTGGTAATGGGTTCTTTTTGAGTTTCTCAGCAGGGCATCCTGCCCGTAAATATCCCCGTAAAAGAAATAAATTTTAGCATCCGGCTCAGTTTTTTCACTCAGCCATTTCAGCGCATCCCAATGATAAGGATCCATGAGCCCCTGAAATCCGTTATTTTCGTAATAAGGCACCAGGGGAATTTTTATAAGGCCAATTAATGGCATAATAAAAACAAATAAAACTGCCAATGAATAAATCTGGTTCCATTGTTTAATAAGAATCTTCATAATCATATAAACTCCAAATCCAAAAAATACGGAAAGATAAATCGGCCAGAAAAACCTGATTTGAAATGCCCTTGTGTCAAAACCGGCATAATTAAGGAATCCGCTTAACAGCATGGCAAATGCAAAAATTAAAGCCGCATGGATATCCTTTATTTTCAGCAAAGAAAAAACAATTCCAATTACAATGAATATTAACAAAATCCCAAATCCCATGATATAAAACCCAGGATTTCCTTCCCACGCTGGCATTACGCTGAATGAATAAGGCTGCGCCTTTGCCCATGTGTTCATGAAAATAATCAGATAATATGATGAAACTATTAAAAACGCCGCAATCCCAATCGAAATATTTTTTACAGAATTTTTTTCCAGTTTCCCCGTAATCAGTTTAAAAATAAAAAATATGGCAATGAAAATCGCCGCAAAAACAGCTTCAGAAGTGTGAGTCAATGCAATAGCAGCCAATATCAGCGCAATCAAAAAATAGGAATTCTTTAATTCAATGTTTACAATGCACCAAGCAAACGCAATCAAAAAAACCTGCGCAAGCAAAGAAGGCCAGTGCCCCCATGAAAACCCCATTGACGGAGGAGAAGCGAAAATCAAAATCATAAGCGGCAATGAAATCAAGGCAGCATTTTTGTTGAAATTTCTTATGATAAAATACATCATTGCCGCGCCTACAACTGAAAAAAGCAAGACAATGAAATATATTGAATCATAAACTTCCATTCCCGAAGCATAAGAGAAAATAACAGCAAGATGGTAGAGGGTAGGAGGATACCTCCCAACCAGCCCTTCAAGCCCAAATGAAATGTAAGAAGCCTCATTCCTGAAATTGCCTGCATCTTTTATCGCTTCCGCCCTTGTCTGGTGCTGGAATGCATCTGAAGCAGAATAGCCGTAAGGAAAATCATGCTTTAGCTGGTGGCTGAAAATGCTTCCTGGGCCAATGAATAGCAGAATCACTAAAAAAATTACAAGGATTATTTTTTCAGCATCAAGTTTTATTTTTATCACCGCGATTGGATTTTTTATTGTAAATGAAATAACAGAAGTAAACTAAAATCAAAAACACAGCAATTAAAGTTACCCATTTTCCTTCCCTGTAAGAATCAGGATAATACTCGAATGTCAGTTTTCCTTTTTCTCCGTCAAGATAAGCTGCAGTAATCTCAATATCAGCTTTAACCATCAGCATTTCTTTCCCGTCAGCAGAAGCTTTCCAACCGGGAAAATGCGCAAATCTTTCAGAAGCAACAAGCCATCCTTTATGCCCATTTAACTCAAGTACAACTTTATTGTTTTGATAATTATTTACGCTAACTTCAGCAAATCCTTCTTTTGTTTTGTTAAGCAATGCATTCACATCCTCAGCAGAAAACTCATTTTTTCCTTCAGTTATGTCGGGAAGAACTGTTCCGTGCTCTTTATACTTCTTAAGCTTTGGAATGCTGGTTTCATCAGCAGAATCCTTCAGCAAAATAATCGCGTCAAACTTGCTCAGAAATTCATCGCTGTAGTCATTTATTTCAGTGCCCTCGACAATGGCTGTGTTTTTTGGATTCCAGTTTTGGAAAGACAGTGCATAAACAAGCTGCTTCGCCATCCTTGCGTCGCCTACAACAAGAATGCTATTTGGAACGACATAATACCTTGGAATAAACTGATCATTCTTGTAAAGATATGGCCCAAAAGCCTCAGGAAGCACGCATTTCTGGCATTCATTAAACTTTTCAACAAAAGAAAATCCGCTTGAATCAATCTGCTTTCCGGAAACAACATACTTCACATTCAAGATTCCCAAAAGCTTCGGGCTCAAATACTGCTGCGCCACAGCCAAATACTCAGCGTAATCATTAATCCAGATTCCCCCTCCGCCTTTAGCTTCTGAAATTCCCTTTTGCGCGTAATAGTTATATCCTGCAGCCCCTATCACATCATTCATTAGATTAATTGTCCTGAACTTTGAATTATCTTTGCTAATATAATCAAGCAATTTTATGTCATCCGGCTTGACGACTTTTTCTGCCGAAGGAAAATTATGAAGGAAAACAAGCTCGGCAGAAAGCAGCACCAAAATCAAAACAAAAATTAATGTTTCATTCTTGAAATAATTCTTATTTTTCAGCATGTCAGATAAATAAACAAATCCATAAGCAGAGAGAATCGAGGCAGGAAATACAAAAAGCATTAAAGCCCTTTCCACATGCCTTAAGCTGCTAAACCCCGGAACCTTGAACATTGCATCTGCAATAAAAGTTCCCGATGCAAATAAGACTGAAAATGAAATAAGGATTATGGAGAACAAGACAATTTTTTTTCTGTAATTAATCAGCCCGAAAATCAGCAGTATTGTTCCGAAAATGCCTGCTGCTCCCGAGATATCATTAAACTTAAAATCAGTCACAAAAGTCCCGATAAAATTTCCAAATTTAACAGGCTGCCCAAGGAATTCCTGAAAAGAAACGCCGGCAGACCTGCTTGACATCTTCGTGAATTCAATGGAAGGGAGGAGCTTGATTGCAGCAAGGCTGAGGCATACTGCTATGATTATCAACCCGACAAAGAATGACCTGATAATTGTATTTTTTAAATTTTTCCCAATTAAGTTAAAAATAAAATAAAGCAGAATTATCAGCACAGTGTAAAAGAAAATAATCAGGCTGCCTGATAAAATCTGGAGGGCGAAGAATATTCCGGCTAAAACGCTGTACAAAACCCATTCTTTCAATTTCAAAGCCTTGTGAACAAAAAGGAAAATGAACGGGATCAATGCATATCCTTCCAGTATGTTTATATTGCCGCTCAAAATAAATGAATGCATGAACCCATTGAACATGAACACAATTGCAGAAACGAAAGCCGCTTTTTTATTCTCAACAAGGGCATAGGCAAGAAGATACATTCCCAGCCCTGCAATGAAAAAATACAGGATAAGCGCAATATTCATTGACATATAAATATCTCTCAAAACATAAAGCAATAAAAAATTCAGGTCAAAAAGGTAGTTTTCAGGTATTGCAATCAAAGGATGCCCGGAATAAAAATAAGGCGTCCACAGCGGAAGCTGGTTGTTTTTTAATGATTCCAAATTGTTATATGAAACAAAAGTTAAGTCATTGATATAATGGACATTGTTTATCGTTACATCTGCCTGTAAAATATTCTTGAAGAAAACAAGCGTAATGACAAATAGTATTGCGATAAAAACATAATGCTGGTTTTGTTTTTTCATTGGGTTTTTTTCATTAAATATTTTTAAAATTTTAAGGGGGAATATGATGGCGGATTAATCTATACTCACGGACAAAAATAAATATGCAATAGTTGTCCGTTCGTAATATGTCGGAAATTGCAAAAATACATTATAAATTGTTACAATTTCCGAGCATGCTCGAAAATCTTTGATTTTCGACAAGCAAATGACATGTTTATTGTATAAATCCTAAAAAATCTTATAGATTTTTGGGAACTTAAAAATCAATGATTTTTAAGTAATTTGCGTCATTTGCTATATTGATTGCTTCACTTCCGCCATTATGCTTGATTATTGCTCTTTCTGTTCTAGTGATGCCCTCCTTTGTGGAATTTTTTGATAAAGGGCAGTATTAATAGTCTGCACTCGAGCAATCCGCTTCATGCGGTGGGTGGAGGGCAAAACAATCAATTAAAGTGCACTCAGTGAGTACCCTCCCCTAAAAAATTTTAAGCGTCATTGGACTTATTTTATATTTAGTCCATGTTGAATTATTAAAATATTTTTTTAAATGAAATTACACTAACCAAACCAAAATCACAAATATTCCACTCCGTTATTCTTCTCCTTCCACAATCCAAGCTCTTCATGCGCCCACTTGAACGGCCTCTCTCCTTTTTTCATCAGCATGTCAAGAACTGAAACTACTTTCTCGCCTGCTTTCTTGCCATAAAGTTTCTTGGCGCTCTCCATTTTCTTCAGTATGGAATCATGCTTGTTGACATAATCAACAACATTCAAGATAAACTTGCTGCTTATTGGAGGAACTAAGATATTGCTTTTCGCGTCATAAACCGTTTCCGGCCTGTCTGTGCTTAGCCTGCACGTCAGGCACGGCTTCCCGATTAAATTCAGCTCCTCCTGCACTCCGCCGGAATCTGTCAGCGCAGCCATGCAGTTTTTTGATTCAAAGAATTCAATTACATTTGCATATTCGGGCCACACGCTTGTGTGCAGGAAATTCCTGTATTTTTTCAGCTTGTCAATCGAGCTTCTCATCTTGTAAAATTCAAGCGCATTCCTTGTCGCGCTCATCTCTATGAAATTGACATTATGGCCTTTCTTGACCAATTCAGAGATTGCTCCCATTATTGCCTTGAATCTCGTTGGAGTAAGATTCTCTCTCCTGTGAATGTCTGCCCTTAGCCATCTTCCCTTTTCAAGCTGCGGATAAATGCTGAAAATGCTTTTTGCAGGCTTTTCCTTTCTTTTCAGCTCGAGCGCGTCAACAACAACCCCGCCCGTAACCCAGATTTTTTTCTCAGGATAGCCTTCCCTCAGCAAATGCTCCTTGTTTAATTCAATCGGCGCAAATAGAAATTCGCTTCCTGCAGCAGAGGTGTAAGTGTCCCACTGCTCAGGAAACGGCTCGTTCCTCAGCAAAAGCCACTTGCCGTAAAACTGCTGGTCTATGAAAGTCTCGATGTCAACATCCTTGCATCTTTTCATGACTTCAGGCGCCATTGACCTCAAACCGGCCTCAACCTGCACTGCCTTTTCAACCCTTGTGAACATCCAGGCTATAGGGACAATTGCAGTCATTATTGTATCCCCGAGGACAACAGGCACGACAGTCACATTGGGCCAGTTTTTCTTCAGGTATTTTGCAAGCCAGCCCATCTTCATTATGAGTTCTGACGATTTCTGCGCCAAGTCCCCCCTTATGGAAAGGTTGCACGCAACCTGTGCCTGAAGGTTGAATTCCGATAATCCATGAGTCAGCACATCATCATAATGCTGGTTGGAATTTACAATGAAATTCGGAATTCCTGCCTTGTTTGCAGCAATGATTGAGCCGTAAAACTTGTAGAAGCACGGCTTTGTCCCTATGACAAAAGCAAGCACCCATTTTTTCTCTTTCTTGGCCTTCTCCATAACAGAGTGGATGAGCTGCCTGTTCATGTTCAATGGAAGCGCGCTTGGCATGAAGTCAGAATGCTCTTCAGGCTTTCCGAACATGGAATCATACGCGTCTGTTATTGGAAAATGTTTTTTCTCCGGCATTTTGTTTTTTGAATTGTTTTTGTTTAATTTTTCAATTTAGTTTTAGCACTGTTTTATTTTCTACAAGCAGGATTTTTTTGATTATTTATAATCCCGCTTTCACAGCGCATTGGACTTTTTAACATCAATCAATTTTAAATTTTTTAAATTATTTTAATGAATTTTCAGTTAATGCGTTTTTCGTTAATGTGCCGTAAATTGCAAAAATTTATTTTATAATGTTATAATTTCCGAGCATGCTCAAAAATTTTATCAATTTATTATTTTTAATGAAATTTTTGACATTCAATCGTCAATGGAAATTAATAAATCTATTTTCTGACAACAAACATCGTATGAGTCACAAAAGGATAAAACCACTCTCTCTCCACATCATGCTTAACAGCCGTTATTTTTAAATTTAACTTTTTGAAGACCGATTTCCATTCCTCTTCGCTGTGGAAGTAAAAAGGCGTCTCAACGCCCCTTACTTTGTTGGCGGCAAAATCCATGAATTTAGTTATGGGTGAAACTTTCGTGTCTTCAAAAATCACAATGTTGCCCCTGCATACTCGTGCAGCTTCCTTTAAAACCTTAATCTGGTCGTCGCAGTGGTGCAGTACATATGCAATCAGGGCAGAATCAAATTCATTATCCTTAAAGGGCATATTCTTTCCGTCATAAACAGCAACTTTCGCTCCTGTCCGGCTTAAATCCTTGACATCAAGGCAGGACATTTTCAAATTATGCTCTTTCTGCAGCTTTTCAGCAATGTGGCACCTTCCTGCGCCAACATCGAGAACTTTTCCTTTCAAAAATTCACTGCAGCATTCTGTTATTTTTTCTGCCTTTATCAAAAGAAGCGGCTTCAGAATAGAGTCAATAACGCTCATTTATTCCATCCCCAGCCGCATTTCCTGTCAGAGCATTTTGCTTTCTGGACAAATTCACTTGGGTAATCAGTTTCTATGATTTTCTTGCCGCACAAAGGGCACCTGTGCCGCAGATGCACATTCCAAAATAATCTGAAAAAATTCCTAATGTGCCATATTATGCTTGCCATTTTAGTTTCCTCTTATCTTCATATCATACCATACTTTTCCGACATCTTTCACTATGTCCAATACGACCTTTGGCTTTGGCAGGTTTAATCCAATCTCCCACTCAAACACCGGCTTGCCCAAAATTCTTGGATAATGATTGACTCCAATCTCTTTGATTTTAAAGCCTTTTCTCCTTGCCTTTGCCAAAAGCTCTGTTGTAGCGACTCCTGTAGTGCATATCAGATTTATGCCGTTTATAACTCTTTTGTTGACCAGCCTGAATGCGCAGTCAAGGTCTTTTTCCTTGGCGCCAAGCAAAAATCTGAGCATGGAATTGTAAATCTTTGAAACATAGATTCTTGTTTTTGGGTCGTGCCTTTCAATCCTGTATCCCGCTATGACATCAAAATCCTGTATGAACGGAACAAATTTCCTGAATTCATTGAGGTCAAACTGGTTGTCTGAATCAGCGTAAAAAATGAACGGGTATTTCGCGTTTTTGAACCCCATCATCTTAGCATACCCAATTCCTTTCTTTTCCTTAGGCTGTATCAGCAGCTTTATTTTTTTGTTTTTCTTTGCGAGTTTCTTTGCAATATCAATTGTTCCGTCAGTTGAGCCTCCGTACACAATAACCAAAATCTCGTAATTATTCGCAACATCATCCAGCACTTTGACTGCCGAATTAAGCAGTTTTGTGATATTTTCTGCTTCATTGTATGCCGGAAAAAACATCGTTATATCTGGCTTTTTCATACGAAAGAGGATAAATTATGGGTATTTAAAGGTTTATTCGCAAAATGTCATGCCAACTAAATAAATATTTAAACAATGAAAAATCAGAACTGGATTGATGTATAATCTGACAACAAGAAGCAAAAGAGCTGAAAATCAATTCTATGAAATTCTTGAATTGAGGGAAGGAATATCGGGCAAGCTGGAAAAGCTCAAATTGGACCCAAGAAGAGAACTCGATGCGCATAAGCTCAAAGGAAAGCTCGAAGGCAAGTGGAGCTGCTCTTTGGGTAGCGACATAAGAATGGTCTATGAAATTGACGACGAAAATAAAGAAATTGTTGTAGTAGCAGTCGGCTCTCACAAGATTTACTGATGAGTTTTAAGTTCCCAAGTTTTTATTCCTTTATCTTTTGCCTCATCACTTTCCTTTATCGCAGCAGCCACCTCCTTATTCCTTAAGACTCCCAATTCCTCAAGAAGCTCTTCATATTCTCTTTTGGGTATCTGAACCATTTCCTGTTTCATATACTACCTGATTACTTGGTACTTTTTAAAACTTTGTTTTTTGCAGCATACCAATTTCATCCAAAACTTTATATATCAACCATTAATAAAACAGCTTGATGAAAGGGCATGTTAATTTAGGGATCATAGGCGTCGGCCGCTGGGGAACAAACTATTTAAGAACATTTAACGAATTAAAAAACTGCTCTGTAAAATGGATATGCTCCTCTAAAGAAAGCACTATAAAAGAAGCGCTTCAAAAAATAAATTCCAATTCAAGATTAAAAACAACAACCAACTATAAAGATATCCTAAAAGATAAAAACATCGACGCTGTTGCAATTGCAACGCCGGGAAGCACGCATTACAAACTGACAAAAGAAGCATTGGAATCCGGAAAGCACGTTCTTGTTGAAAAGCCCTTGGCGTTTACCTCAGAAGATGTTAAAAATCTGATTAAACTTTCAGAAAAAAATAAAAAAACGATGATGGTCGGGCATCTGCACCTTTACAACCCGGGAATTAGAAAATTGAAAGAAGACATCCAGAAAGGATTGTTCGGAAAAATAAATTATATCAATCTTGACCATTTCGGAAACGGCCCGATAAGAACTGACATGGGCGCATTATGGGATTTCTTCCCCCATTCTGTTTCAATCTTGCTTTATCTTCTTGAAAAATCCCCAAAAACAGTGAGTGCAATCGGCGCTTCTTACTTAAATAAGGGAATTGAAGATGTTGCTGCAATGGAAATGAAATTTCCCGGCAATATTCTTGCACTATCCACTGCAAGCTGGCTATATCCTTTAAAAAAGATGGACATTGTTGTCGTTGGGGAAAAACTTTATGCGGCCTATGACGACTATGCGCAAAACGAAAAACTAAAATACTGCAAAAGCAGGCCAAAAATTATGCAGGGAAAAATAACAATTGAAGACCAAGGATACGCCTGCCCTCAATTCAGCAGTGAAAAGCCATTGGCAATCCAGTTAAAGCATTTTATAGACTGCATTTTGCGAAATAAAAAGCCAATGACCGGTGGATTTGAAGCATTAAAAGTCACAGAAGCTCTTGAAGCAGCGCAAAAGTCAATGGAAAAGAACGGAATGCCGGTTGAGGTTAATTAAATGAAGCTTTCTGTAATAATTCCGGTCTATAACGAGCCTAAAACCATAAATGAGATACTGAAAAGAATTGAAAAAGTTAATCTTGGCAAATTAAGCAAAGAAATTATTCTTGTTGACGACGCTTCCACAGACGGCACATCGGAAGCCATAAGGAAACTGAAAGGAAATTATGTAAAAATCTTCCAGAAAAAGAACCAGGGCAAGGGAGCTGCGCTGAAAGCAGGAATAAAAAAATCAACCGGAGATTTCATAATATTCCAGGATGCAGACTTGGAATATGACCCGGATGATTATGCGAAACTTTTGCAGCCGATATTGGAAAATAAAACAGAAATATCTTTCGGCTCAAGATTTCAGGGCGAGGAATTCAGCGCTTTTGGAAAGAAGAGGACAATGCACCCCGCCCACTGGATTGGCAACAAAGGGCTTACTTTTATTTTCAATGTTTTGTACGGAACAAGCCTTACAGATGTCGAGCCGTGCTACAAGATGTTCAAAAGCGAAATTTTGAAAAGCATAGATGTCAAGTCAGACCGGTTTGAATATGACATAGAGCTGATGTGCAAGCTTGTTAAACAAGGCCACAAAATCCTGCAGCTGCCGATTAAATACAGCCCAAGGGGATTTGAAGAAGGCAAGAAAATAAACTGGAAGGACGGGATTATAGCTTTCTGGACGATGGTTAAGTTTAGGTTTTGATATCTAAATCAATTTAAACATTTTTGTATGCTTCTCAAACTCATGGCTGTGCCTGTGCCCTGTCGTCAAATTCAAAATAACAGAATCATCAAGAAATCTCATTGCATGCGCAATCATCGGAGGCGTTGTCACCAGGCTTCCTGCTTCAACAACAACTGACTCAACTTCTGCATCATTCACTTTCAAATCCTTTGAAACGCTTTCATACTTTCCGCTTAACAGATAGACATGCTGTATCTGCTCAGGATGGTAATGGTTTGCGCGTATAGTTCCCTTTTTTGAAGTTATTACAGCGACATGGCATATCGGCTCTTCAAGGATGTTAGTTATTGCGCCCCTTTCATCAGTAAATTCAGGGGTTATTTTCTTTACAGTCTCGTTTGGCATTTTGTTTTGGACTATTGCTTTAATTATAAAGTTTTCGATAATCGCTTCAGTAAATAATGGATAATCCAATTTGGCATTTTACATCAATCCAAAAGCCTGTACTTCAAAAGGTAAAACATTGCCTTTATGCCGTCTCTCCACGAAATCTTCTTCCCCTCATTAAAATGCCTGCCGTGGAAACTTATTGGAACTTCATATATCTTAATCCCCTTCTTCAGTATTTTTGCAGTAATCTCGGGCTCGAAATCGAACCTTGTTGCTTTTAGGTTTATGCCTTTAATGGCATCTTTCCTGAAAACTTTATACCCGGTTTCCATGTCAGTAATATCGGCATTATACAAAAAATTTGTCGCAGAAGTCAGGAAAATGTTTCCAAAATAGTGCAGCTTGTACATCTTGCTGAAATTTCTTTTTATCTCCTCAAGCCTTGAGCCGTATACCACTTTTGCTTTTCCTTCCAGAATTGGCTTAAGCAATTTTGGGTATTCGGAAGGGCTGTACTCTAAATCAGCATCCTGAATTAAAATAATGTCTCCTGAGCAGTTTTTTAATCCGGTTCTTATGGCGCTGCCTTTTCCCAAATTCTTATCATGAAGAAATATTTCTATTGATTTGTATTTTAAATTTTTGAGAACAGCCCTCGTCTTGTCTGTAGAAAAATCATCAACAACAATTATTTCTTTTGAAAGCCCCAAAGAATTTGATTTCTTAACCTCATTTATGACTTTCAGTATTGTCTTTTCCTCATTATAAACTGGAATGATGATTGATAGCTTTTTCATTTGGATTCAAAACACAAAACCATTTAAAAAATTATTGGTTGAACTCATCGCTTTAGCCTTATTCTGTACCCAGAAAAACAATCCAAATCAGCAAAGCCAAAGCAGCAATCAGGGACAAAGCCCCAAATACCCTTTCAACCGGCAAAATTCCGTATTTCAAAACTATTTTATCCCCTTTGGCAGCCTGCACCAAAACCAAATCCGCGCTGCTCGCATAAACCGGTGCTTCTTTCTCGCTTATGTAAGCTTTCCACCTCAATGAATAGGTCTCCTTGAATGTTACCCATTCATTATCGTCAAAATTTCCGAATATCTCAACTTCTGTCGGGCTTGTCCTTTTAAAAGCAAGATGCTCTGGCTCTTTGGCTGTTTTTGAAAAGCGCGCATTTTTTGGATAGGTGTAATTCCTGCTTAAAGCAAGGTACTTGTATCCTCCATCTCCTTTGTACACATCCGGATTCAAAACTTCCAGCACATTCACTTTTTCAGCATAATTCGAGCCGTTCACAGCAAGAATAGCAATAGCATTATTCTGATAAACCGGATAGGTAAAATTAGGATAAAGCCGCATTGCAGCAAAATTGCCTACAGGATGGGCAAGGTACAGGAAAACATATTTGTACCCCCCTAATCTGAGATAATTTGAAAGCTCTGCGCCCGACATTGATAATAATTCATCAGTCTGCCCGAAAGAGTGCGGGCTGTGGATTTTAGAGTATACCGAGCGCGAGCGGGCGTATTGTGTAAGATGAAACCGCGAGAAATATTTGCCTGTCAGTGACGCCATTGCAGGATCAACGGCATTCGCAAAAAGCCCGTAAGTCATGATTCTTCCGTCTGCCGGAAGATTCTTTATGAAATCCACTTCATTCTGGAACGCTTTGCCTGAAATCACGCTTTCCTGATGGACATTCCAGATATTCTCTTTGGCATAAGGCAGCATGTGAAGGGTCGCAGCAATCAATATTACAGCCAATAAAATTTTTGCATTTTTATTTCCGATCATAATAATCAAGGCGCAAATAAAAGTGCCAAGAACAATAATGAAGTACGGCTGCGCTGTCCTGAACGCGTATTCGAGGCTGCCTATGGCAGGGTGGTTTATTATGATTGACGACAGGAAAAAGTGCAGGGCGTAAGCCCCTGAAAACAGCCAGAGGCCGGACGGCGCTTTTTTTCTGAAAAATACAAGCACGGCAAGCAAAGATGCAAAGCCGAAAACAGATATGAACGGGCCTGCTTTCTTGTCGTCATTTCTGGCGATATCCGGATATTTTAATGAAAATGGCGAATCGTAAATGAAATCCCTGAAATAATTTTTCGGCTTAGTAATAAAATTCATCCACACCACATCCGGCTTGTCCTCGAGGAAATCCTTGAATATGAACGGCGGCATTATATAGAACAGTGAAAACAGGAAGAGGAGCATGGCAAGCGCAAGAATCTTGGCCTTGTGCAGAACTATCCACTTCCCAACTTCATTCATCTGCCCTGAAAAATAAATATTGAGCATTATCAATAAAAACAGCGAAAAAGAAATCAAAATAATCCCAACGCCATGCGGAGTGTGGATAATGAATGTCAGCGCAATCATGCAGCATATCAATGAGACCTCCCTGAATGTTTTTGGCCTATCCAGAATCATTGATAAAATCAGGTAATTTATAGGAAAAGCAAAGAACTGCTTGTAGCTCTCCAAAAGCTGCATGAAATAGAAGTTAAGCCCTATGAGGATGCTGCCTAATGATATCACAAACGCGCTGAATAGTGAATCTTTATCCTCATAAAGCCCAAGCGCAGACCTCAGCAATAAACTGAGGGACAGCACTGCCAAAAGCACAGTGAATAAAGAGAATGCATTGTAGAACGCAACAGGCTGAATAAGCGGAAGCATTATGCTTACAAATGCAAGATGCGAAAAAACCAGCGGGCTTTCAAACAGAAAAGGGGACTCTCCCTGCGAGGTCGCGGGGTCGTAAAGCGGGAACGTGCTATAATCCTGAATGCTTTTTACAATAAGCTCAAATTTTGTGTAAAGGTAAGTTCCGTTGGAGATAAAAAGGCTGTCATTGGTTGCAATATTCATGCCGACAAATGCCGTTGCCAGCAGGGCAAGGAGAATTATGGAATACTCATTCAATCCCAGATTAAATGCTTCTGAAGCTTTCTTCTTCCTGAGCGCAGCCGCAAAGGCCAAAACAGCCGGCAGGTAAAAAATAAGCAGAATAATGATAAAATTCAATTTCAAGCCGAGATAGTTTGACGCAGTGTATATAATCACGGTAGAGAGAAGTGATACGGCAAACCCAAGAATATAGCTTTTGAGAAATGCCCTTTTTTCCAGAAGCAGGCCAAAAACAGCAAATGGAAGATGAATAAGGAAAAGATAAAGAAAAAACGGGAACGGAATGAAGGCAATAATCACATAAGCAAGATGCTCCAAGCCGCTGCTAATTTTCCCTTTCCAAAGAAAATTAACTGCAAAAAATGCGGCAGCGAACAGGGCAAGGGGGATAATCTGGATCTTTTTTGTTATTAATGAAGCCAGAATTAGATATGCAACAAGCAGGATATGGCTCAATTTAACTTTCATTGTTTAAAGTTATGCAAAATTCTTTAAAAAATTATTGATTTTTATGGTTCTGTAGAAAATGCCAGTTTTGCCATCTTCTTTTGTGAGCATATTAGCTGGACTATCTAGCAAAAAGGAAATTGCAATGGGAATTTTTGCAAGAAAGCTCTGCATTTTCATGCGAACTGATGGCAAAACCGAGCGATTAGCGAGATTTTCTACAGAGCTGATTTTTATAGATGTCCAGAACTTTGCTAATGATAGAAGTCGTAGAATACCCTTTCTCCAATTTTGCCAGGACAATCTTGCCTTTATTTTTTTCCACGGTGCTCTTTTCAATAATCCCGGATAATTTATAATCGCCTGCCTTAACGTGCAGGTTTGGCTTTATCTTTTCCAGCCATTCCCTTGGGTCTTTTTCATTGAACAGAAAAACATAATCAACGCTTTCCAGCCCTGCAAGCACTTCCATCCTTGATTTTTCATTGTTTATAGGGCGTTTATCACCCTTGTTCATCTTCACAGAGAAGTCAGTGTTTACAGCAACAATCAGGACATCTCCCAGATTCTTCGCACTCTCAAGATACTTGACATGCCCCGGATGGATAATGTCAAAGACGCCGTTTGTTGTGACTATCACCTTGTTATGTTTTTTTAGATTTTTAACTATCGGAATCAGTTCTTTTAGGGTTTTGATTTTTTGGTTGATAGTTGGCATTTGATTGTAAAATTTACTGGCAGTCTTAATTTTTTATGTTTTTTTGATCCTGCTCGCCGGCAAGTGCGCTTTTAGCATCAAGTTAATGTTTTTAAAAATTTTTCGGCATTGGCAATGATTTTCTTTGCTTTTTATCAGTCCATTTTTTCCTTTTCAGTTATTGTATTTGCTTCCGGAGTTAAATAAACAATGTAATCATGCTCAACTGTTTCAATGAAGATTGGGTCTAAGGAAATGTTTGCGATTCCATTGGTTAGGGATGCTCTGCCCTGGTCATAAAATCTGATATCCGGGCTTTCCATTGCGTATAACTTTCTGATGCCATAAGAGGTATTTACTACTGCTGACTTTGTTCCTGTGGCTGAGAAGTTGCCTACAACGGTTAGGGTGGATGCGGGTCCCGTCGTCCCGATGCCGACGTTGCCGTCTTTTAATAGTAGTAACGATTGTCCCCTTTGATAACCTGATTCCCTGATGGCATTGCCGAAATTGCCGATTTCAGGAGAAAGATTTAAATAATAATTCTGCTTATGATTATATTGTGATGTTAAAATGGCCGAAGTTATTGTTAAGTTGGATGTACCGCAAAGCTTGGAAAGTAAATTTGGCAAAGCGCTTGATAAAGTAGTTAATGAATTTGTTGAAAAGTTAAAGTTTTCAGTTGCTAAAGAGATGCTTTCCAAAAGTGAATTAACAGAAAAGCAGGCAGAAAAGCTTGCAGATGAAGTTAAATCAGGCATCGCCAAAAGGCATGGGTTGTTGTAGATGATTTTAATAGTAGATGCAAATGTTTTATTCTCTGCATTGATTAAAAGGAGTTTTACTTTTGATTTGTTTGAATCCTTATCTGGCGGGGGATTTGATTTGCACTCGCCACAATATTTATTAGAAGAAATTGAGACTAAGAGAAATAGGTTATTGGAATATTCTAAATTAATGCCTTCTGAGCTTGATTTCGTAGCTGAACTTTTGTTAGGTAAAATAAAAATAATTTCAAAATCAGAATACGAGTCTTTTCTTTCAGAAGCTAAAGATTTAGCGCCGCATATCAAAGATGCCGCATACTTTGCTCTTGCATTGTCATTAAACTGCGCAATATGGTCTGATGAAAAGGCATTCAAAAAGCAAGACAAGGTCAAAGTGTACTCTACTTCTGAACTGTTTAAAGAACTTGGATTGAGGCAATAACTCGATTCTTGCTCATTTGTTTTTGTTGTGTGATTCATTTTTTACTCAATTTTTCTTATTTATTTTCGTTATTGAAATTAATTGATTTTCATGCCCCGAGTTTCGTAAGGAAAAAGCCACGAATATCATGAAAATCAATGATTTTCAGGACACCAAAAATCTTTGATTTTTGCGTGTTTCCGAAATCTGGGGTGCCTGAAAAATTCGGGGCATGGATTTTTACTTTTTGTTAGTTGTGAAAACGGCGTTTTTTTAGCCCAATCTCAGGACAATGCTGCCGTTTATTATTGAGATTTTCTGGGCAATCTGGCTTAAATTTTTTAAGTCATGCGGAAGTTCAGGAGTTGGGTTTTCTTCTTCAAATTTCTCTTTTTTTGACTCTTTTCTTTTGAATGTTATGGCTTTCTTTACTGCTTCTTTATCTAAATTAGTTTTTTCACTTATTTTATTTATTATCTCATCTTCTTTGCTTGAAGCTACTGCAAACTTGTTTTCAATCGCTGATTTTTCATTATTTGATTTTGTGATTTCATTTATTGCGTTTCCGGTTATTGCATTTGTTGATTCTTTTTGTTTATCTCCTGACGCATTCAACGATTGTCCATTATTTAAATTATTAATAATATTGACGTCGGTAACTTTATTTTCTTCATCAATTACTGCAATGATTTCAGTATTTTCTTTTCTTTCTGAATCTAATCGCGTTTCACTGTAGCCCTTTCTTAATGCGCTGAGCAGCCATGAAAATGGAATGTTGCTGTTTTTATTTCTTCCTTTCACGATGAAGTATTCTTTTGCTTTTTCAGCAACGTAAATGCCTGCTGTGTCTGCCTCAGGTGTGAGGAAAACCTGATAATCCGGCTCTACTGTTTCAATGAAGATTGGGTCTAAGCTGATGTTTGCCATTCCGTTGTTAAGCGATGATATTCCCTGGTCATAGAAGCGGATGTCAGGTGATTCCATTGCGTACAGTTTTCTCATTCCGTATGAAGTGTTGACTACTGCTGATTTTGTTCCTGTGGCTGAGAAGTTGCCTACAACGGTTAGGGTGGATGCGGGTCCCGTCGTCCCGATGCCGACGTTGCCGTTCTTGTCATATCTCATCGCTTCTGCGAGTCCACCGCCGGCATTAGAATAATAAAAAGCCAAACCGCCTTCATTAGTGTAAGTCGAACCGGTTATGGCCTTGATCGCAGAATTGACGTGATTACCATTATCTCCGGCCACAAACTCAATTGCGCCGTCTATCTGATTTTGGGATGTTGATGAGTCACTTAATCTCAACGTTGGCAGAGAGCTTCTTAGATCAAGAAGCGCATTTGGCCCCGTCGTCCCGATGCCGACGTTGCCTGAACTTCCGTTGATTACCATTCTTGTCAAACCAGCAGTAGCGTCATAAAATGCTAAGTTGCCTGAACCCACGCCAGAACCCGACCCGCCTGAATAGATTACATAACTTCTGCCACCATTACTATTAATCAAATTTATCCCTGCATCGGTTCCTGACGAATTTACCCTAAGCTGCACATCTCCAGAACCGCTAACATCGAGTTTAGTTCCGGGTGTTGTCGTCCCGATGCCGACGTTGCCGGAGCTTAAAATTGTGACCGCACTCGTCCCACCAGCGTTTAAAGTCATCGTACCGTCAGTTGCACCACTTGAAGCTTGCACCACACCAATGTAAGCCGCCCTGACAAACCCAGCGCCATCATTTCCGTACCACTCGAGACGGCCATACGCATTGCCAATGGTTGTCGCTGTGTTTCCAATGGTATTTTGTTGACTTGTGCGAAACTGCAGAGTAGGAACATGTCCGTTATTGGAACTATACCGGTCTATATAGATTGGATTATCATTGGCCAGTTTAGCGATATGTAAAAGCCCACTTGGCCCCGTCGTCCCGATGCCGACGTTGCCGCTATTATCCATCACAAAAAAGTTTGTAGTTGGATTTGAATCAGCTTGAAACTTGAGGTAGTTGCCTCCCGCATTATTTGCAATACTATATCCATCCACCGAGCCACTTACCCCTCCAAAAGCAAGTTTTCCAGCCTTTCCGCCAGTAATTCCAACACTGCCTACGCTGACACTTGAATTTGTGCCATTAACAAAGAAAACATTGCTTAAGTTAACGCTTCTTCCATCTGTGCCTGAAGCTACTTGCAATAAGTAGTTTGGAACCGTCGTCCCGATGCCGACGTTGCCAGCCGACGTTATTCTAATTTTATCTGACAAAGCCCCTGATCCATAAGTGCCAAAAGACATATAAGATGCTGTCGTATCGCTGCCTTCCCATGCTGATGTGATTGTACCCAACTGATTGCTGGAAACGCCTCTGAATTCAAGCTGTATTCCTGTATCTGCTGCGGCAGAAGCATAATTGTCGATTCTTAATCTGACGCCAGTTCCAGCACCTGTTCCATTAATATGGAGCTTTTGGGCAGGACCTGTTGTCCCAATGCCGACGTTGCCTGATGTATCAATCCTCATTCGTTCGGCCGTTCCGCCTGTTGAAAATCTCATTACACCTGAAGCGTGTTGAGCGGAAAGAGTTAAACCACCAACTCCATTACCGCGGAGAAGCACGCTATCATTAATATCTGGTATTGTTGTTCCCCAGCCGCTGCTATATCCTCGTAAGGTCATCAAATTAGCACGAGCATCATTATCAAAAATAATATCTGAGCGTGCAGCAGACCCTGCGTTTAAGTTTATTATTCGCAGAGCAGTTGAAGCGTCTTGATCTTTTTTAATATCTAATATTTGCTCCGGTCCCGTCGTCCCGATGCCGACGTTGCCGTCCCCCCTTACATAGAACCGGCTGTTTCCGTTTGACAGCGTGTTTAAAACAGCCGTTGAACTGCTGACTTCTCTTGTCTCAACACGAAGCCCGTTAAATCCAGCAGTGTTTCCGTCATTGTAAATAGTCCCTAAATAACCGCTGCCGCCATTTTGTACTGTAAAATTTCCGCCTATCGTTAATTTATCTGTAGGTGCAGTTGATCCAACTCCTACGTTGCCTGACGAAGTTGCCAATAAAGCACCTGTTGTTGTTGAGAAATTGCCAGTAACTGATAAAACGCTTCCTGGACTCGTCGTCCCAATGCCGACGTTGCCTGATATTACGTTTAAACCACTTGAGACATTCAAAGAGCCAGAGATATTCGCATCTCCAGCCACTGTTAATTTAGTACCTGGAACCGTTGTACCGATGCCGACGTTGCCGCTTGATAAAATAGATATTGCCCGTGTTCCACCTAATAATTGAAGATACCCGTACCGAGAACCAACAGCATTTTCAAAATGAGACCCTACAATAAGGGGACTACCTGAAACTTCGCTATAACCCCCTACTGTAATATACAATTCATGACCGACATCTATGGCAGCTGAAGTTTCAGTAAAAGCAGCAATCTGTCCCTGGACGCCCTGAAAGACACTTAATTTGTTTGCTGGCACCGTCGTCCCGATGCCGACATTCCCAGAGCCATAAGCCAAATTAGTTGCGCCTGAAATGTTTAATTCAGTTCCGTTAATAGAGCCGGAAACTTCCAAAGTCTTTCCAGGATTTAATGTTCCAATCCCGACGTTTCCGCTCATAATGCCTATGCCCCCAAGGCCGCCTTGGATGATTGCCAGCCTGCTGTTTGAGCTGTTGCGCAAATCCATCAGTCTCTGCCCTGCCGTGTCGCCGACAGAAGTTATTGGATAATACCCTGATGTTGCATTAAACCTCCCGCCCTGACCGACCACATCAAGCGTGTTCTGGGGTGTTGTAGTTCCTATTCCAACATATCCGCTGGCAGCAACATAAAGGCTTGAATTAGCTATTCCATTCGGAGGGGTGACATTCAAAGTCCCCTGAACAGTTAAAGTTTGCGCAGGTACTGTTGTATTAATTCCAACATTCCCAGAACTCGTTGCCAAATAAGTATTATGCGCCACTATATCATTAGCAATAAAATTCCTGGTGCCTTCAATTGATAAGTCATAAACATGCTGTGGCTCTAAAGTTTTGATTGAAGCGATTTTTTCAAAGGTTATATCCGAATTTGCATCAGAGTCCAAAGATTTAAATATACCCTGCGCATACACATCTTTAAATAAATTAAATAAATCGGAGGTTGATGAAATGCCAACAATAACACTATCTGTGCCTGAGGACCTAAAGCAGGAGATGGAAAAATCTAAGTTCATAAACTGGTCTGAGGTAGCAAGAGAGGCTATACGTGAGAGAGTTTCAGAGCTGGCTCTCTTTAAATCGATTGTTGCAAAGAGCAAACTATCGGAAAAAGACGCTGATGAAATAGGCAGTAAAATATCCAAATCCCTGCATGCCAAGTACAAGGAGAGATTTCCGGAGTTGGTGTAAGTGCTGGTTGTGGTGGATGCAAATGTACTGTGCTCCGGGCTGTTAGCAAGAGGAAGAACAATTGATTTATTATTTTCTGATAAGATTGAGCCGATAGCCCCTGAGCTGCTTTTTACCGAGTTTGAGGCGCACAGAATCGAGCTGGACATCAAATCAAAATTATCAGCAGAGGAATTCAATATTTTGTTTGCGCTGCTTAAGGAAAAAATTAAAATAGTCCCATTAGAAGATTTTAAGGATAAGTTATTTGATGCAAACAAATTATTAGCCCCGCATACAAAAGATACTGAATATGTTGCATTAGCTATGAAATTTAAATGCCCGCTCTGGTCAAAGGAGAAGCGGCTCAAAGGCTTAGCTGCAATTGAAGTTCTTGACGCTGATGAAGTGGCAAAAAGGCTTGGCTTGTAAGGCACCGCAATCTCAATATCTTCTTTTAAATCTCTTACTTCAACCCATCTTATGCAGTAGCCGTTAAACTCACCCGCTTCTTTGTTCCACACATTTCCAGCGTATTTATCGCACAATTCTTTGTCATAAAGTTTTACTAAGTAGGGATGCTCTGCAGTTGTGTTAATGACTCTTCCATCCTCTGTAGCCATCTCATAAATTGGCTTAATTCCGTGGTCGAGTAAGGCATTTACTTTCCTTGGCACTAATTTTCCAGTGGCTTCATCTAATGTCAATACTTCTTCTCCTGCCCTTATATCCTTGATTTTTTTCTTAGAGCCATCTGAAAGTGTTACCAGGCTGTCATCAGTGATGCTGAATCCTGTGACATTCAATGAAGAGGCATTTACTCCGCCTGCTAAAGTAACTGCTCCAATTACTTCTAATTTATTTTGAGGTGTAGTCGTCCCAATCCCAACGCTGCCTGAATTCAATACAGTAATAGCTCCTCCTGTTGCAGCATTAGCTCCAATAAACACATCGCTGCCATTCAATATTAATTTAGGAACTAAAAGTCCATTAGCAGCCCTTGTATAGAATGATAAAGCGCTTGCTTCGCTTCCATTAATTGCATTGACCAAAGAAGCGTTAATGAAAGAAACATTTACTAATTCAGAATCATTATTTACTGCCCTAAACAAAATTCCTATTCCGATGCCTCCGGTGGAATTGCCCGGATTATTGAGATTATGGTCCAAAGTAATCAGGTTTGTTGCAGATTTATTATACGAATCAGTAATGTTCAAATGCAGCAGCCCAGGCTGCCCTGCAAGGTTGGCATCGGCATCTGTGCCCCTTATTGTCAGCCTGCTGTCAGGGGTTATTGTTCCAATTCCTATAAGGTCATCTATAAATCTTAGATAAATATTAGTTACGCTTCTGTTCCACAATGAAGAATTCTGGGCATTTAAGTTGGAAGTGAAGTTAGCCAGCTTGTATCCTGTTGAAGCATATTCTGCTGAGTAATTAGCCAGAGTAAAGGCTGCATTCTGCAGTGCTGTGTAATTTGCAATCTTGAAGTATGCCTGAGCTTCATAATTGGTTGTGAAGTTAGCAATCCTGAAAGCCGAATCTTCAAGCGAAGTGTAATTTGCATTTTTAAATCCGGTTGAAGCGTATTCAGCAGAATAATTAATTTTAGTGAATGCAGCAGCCTCCAGATTAGTATAGTTGGTGTTGGTAAATGCAGCGTTTTCCAGAGCTGTATAATTCACATTGTTAAAAACAGCGTTAATTGTCTGCACTTGGTTATTGTTCTGTAAAATAAATGATGAATTAAAAGACGTCGCATTCAAAGAGCCGTAAACAGCAGCAGAGCCAATCACAGCAAAAGTGTCATTTGAAATGTTTCTGTTCACGTCTCCAATTCTGATAAGGAATGCGGCGTCTTTCGGATAAACAAACAAATTTCTTGACAGATTCCACAATGAATTGTTTAGATTGGAATAATTGGCGTTTGTAAAGGCAGCATTCTCCAAAGCTGTGTAATTAGCTATCTTGAAATACGCCTGGTTTTCGTAATTAGTTGTGAAGTTAGCAATCCTAAAAGCAGCATCCTCTAAAGCTGTGTAGTTAGAAATTTTAAATCCTGAACTTGAATATTCAGCAGAATAATTAATTTTATTGAATGCGGCAGCCTCAAGGCTTGTGTAGTTGGTGTTAGTAAAAGCAGCATTTTCAAGTGCTGTATAGTTTACATTATTAAACACAGCATTTATTGTCTGCACCTGATTATTGTTCTGTAAAATAAATGATGAATTAAAAGATGTTGCATTTAAGCTTCCATAAACAGCAGCAGAGCCTATGACTGCAAAAGTGTCATTTGAAATGTTCCTGTTTACATCACCTACCCTTACCAAATAATTTGCGTCTTTTGGATATAAAATTAAATTTCTTGATAAGTTCCACAATGAATTATTTAGATTGGAGTAATTAGCGTTTGTGAAAGCAGCATTCTCAAGAGCAGTATAATTGGCTATCTTGAAGTAAGCCTGAGCTTCGTAATTGGCTGTGAAATTACTCAATTTATATCCCGTTGAAGCATATTCAGCAGAATAATTTGTTAAAGTAAACGGCTTTAGGTTTGTGAAATTCTCATTATTGAAAAATGAAGGAATGTAATTATTCAATTGTGTCGTGAAGTTGACAATCCTAAATGCCGAATCTTCAAGCGCTGTATAATTAGCATTATTAAAAGCACCGGAAGTTGGAATTAAATTATTTCCAATCCTGATTTCAGTCGCATTGATGAATGTAGCGTTCAATGAACCGAAAGCGCTAATGGAGCCAATTATAGTTAAAGCGTTAATAGGATTTACTGTTCCAATCCCAACCATTCCAAATGAAGGCGTTAAAATAATATTTCCAGTTGTCCCGTTTATTATAAACAGCGCTGATGTTTTATTCTCAACAATGAAATCTTTTGCTGCGGAAGCGTTCATAGAAAATAATATTCCTACCATTACCAAAACTATCATTCCAATTATTTTCCTGAAATTATTTCTTATTCTCATTTGATAATCTTTCCTCTTTGCTTATTATCCAGTTAAGAACAATATTCCTGATGACTTCTGCCCTTGTTTCTCCAAGAATTCCCCTGTACCTGTCAATGAACTCCCACTGCCTGTCGTTAAAAGTAACAGGTATCTTGTTAGATTCTTTTAAGTTATCCACAGATTTCTTCATAGTATCTTAATAGAAACTTATTAGTATATAAACCTTTCTGAAAAAAACACTGAAACAAGGTTGAATTTCCTACAGAATAAGATTTACAACTGAAATGGAAAACTCAGATTCAAAAACCTATTGATTTAATGCCCACTTCGCCGCTTCCAATAAATCCTCAGCAATAAAATCAGCTTTCGTATTTTCCTTCTCTTTCATACCATTGCCAGTCAATACCAATATCGTCCCGCACCCGGCATTTTTTCCGAGCTGAACATCAATATTTTTGTCCCCAATCACAAAAGATTTTTTCAAATCAATATCAAACTCTTGGGCAGCATCTTTAATTAACTTTGTCTTTGGCTTCCTGCATTCGCATTCATCATCAGGCTTGTGGGGACAGACATAAGTTTTATCTATTTTTATATTGTGCTTTTTTAATTCTTTGATAAGGTTATTATTAAAATTTTCAAAATCGTTTATTGTGTAATATCCTCTTCCAATTCCGGATTGGTTTGTTATAATGATTAATTTATAATTTTTTAATAATTTTAATCCTTCAACAGCATTCTTAATTAATTTAAAATCCTTCAGTTTGTGATGATAACCAAAATCTTCGACCAAAACGCCGTCCCTGTCAAGAAAAAATGCAGATTTCATAAGCTCTCAATCTCTTTCTTTATCTCGTCTATGCTTACAGAAGCAGTCCCAATCTTTCCGACTTTTATTCCGGCTGCAATATTTGCCAGTATTGACGCCTCTTCAAGATTTGCTCCTGACGCAATAGCAAGCGCGGCAGTGGCTGCAACAGTATCTCCTGCGCCAATTAAGCTGTAAACTTCCTTTGCATTGGCAGGAATATGCGTTACTTTGCCGCCTTTTTCAAACAATGACATTCCTTTCTCTCCTCTTGTAATCAAAACATTCGCATTAATGCTTTTCAAGAGATTGTTTCCCATTTCAATCACTGCCTCATCGCTTCCGTCTTCCATTCCGGCCATCTCGCCAGCCTCTGCATTGTTTGGCGTTATCAAAAAAACATCAGAATAAAATCCCTTGTGCTTCGGCTTTGGGTCAACAATGACATGTTTGTTATGTTTTTTTGCGGATTCAATCAGGTTTTTGCTTATAGCTTCAGTGATTACTCCTTTTGCATAATCCGATATTACAATTACATCTATCTCTTTCATGATTTTATCAAGAAAATCCAGAATTGATTTCTCAATATTCTGATGGACATGCTCTCTCTTTTCGTAATCAAATCGCAGTAGCTGCTGGCTTCTCCCCATGACCCTTACCTTTTGGGTAGTGGGCTTGTCATTGTCAATAAATATCCCTTGGACATCTACATTTTTATTTTTCAGTTCACCAATCAAAATATTTTTTGCTTCGTCATTGCCGGCTATCCCAACCATGATTGATTTCCCGCTAAGTGCAGAAATATTATTTGCTACATTTGCAGCCCCCCCCGCTTCATAAGTCTCTTTCACGACATTAACAATCTGCACCGGAGCCTCAGGCGAAATTCTTGAGACATCCCCCCAGATGTACTTGTCAAGCATTATATCCCCTATCACAAGAATTTTTTTGCTCTTGAACTGTTCCAGCACCTTAAGAAGCCTTGCCTTATCCATAAAGCCACCTCATATACTCGTTTATGCCGTCTGTAAGATCATACTTTGCCTTAAATCCAAGGAATTTCTCAGCATTTTCAGTATCTGCCTGTGTGTTTTCCTGGTAATCCTTTCCGTATAGGCTGTCAAAATATTCCGGCTCAAGATCGGCACCCATCGCCTCATTAATGGAATTAACTAATTCATTAAACGTTGTTCCAATTCCCGTCCCTACATTATACACTCCGCTTTTTTTTGCTTTAACTGCCATGATTGTAGCTTCGACAGCATCTTTTACATAAATGTGGTCTCTTTTTTGCTGCCCGAACTTGAAGATTCTCGGATTTTTTCCATTTTTCATTTGCCCCATCAGATGATAAACCATCGAAGCAGGCCTTCCTTTATGCGCTTCCCTTGGCCCGAAAACATTAAAATATCTTAACCCAACAATGTGCATTTTGTCAAAATATCCTTCTGCAATCTCATCCATCTCCAGCTTTGATTTTGCATAGGCGCTCAGCAGCTCTTTTTTTTGGCTTTCTTTCATTGGTGTTTTTCCATTTCCATACAGGCTTGCTGAAGAAGCATAAATCAGCTTGGCATTGTTTTTCTTTGTTATTTCTAGAATATTCCTGAAACCATCAAGATTTGCCCTTAGCATTTCCTCGTTGTCTTCAAATCTCGGATCGGTAATCGCAGCCTCATGAAATATTATATCGAACTTTCCTTCCAGATCAAACGGATAAGAAATATCAACATCTACAATTTTTCCTTTAAATCCTTCAAGATTTTTCCTGCTGCCAGTGAAAAAATTATCAGCAACAGCGACCTCATACCCTCTATCTTCAAGCTCCAGAGCGAGATTTGATCCGATAAACCCCGCACCCCCAGTCACTAACACTTTTTGCATTTTATTTTCCGAACATTTTGTTTTCAACTAATTCGCATATTGTATGCAGAATCATAAGGTGCGCTTCCTGAATTCTTGGGGTGTTATCTGAAGGTATTAAAATTTCAACATCCGAACTATTTTTTAATTTGCCTCCGCCTTTTCCAAGAAGCGAAATAACTTCAATTTTCATTTTTTTTGCTTTCTCAGCGGCTTTAATCAGATTAGCAGAATTTCCGCTTGTAGAAAGCGCAATGAAAACATCGCCTTCATTTCCCAAAGCCTCCAGCTGCCTTTCAAAAATCCTGTCAAAGCCGTAATCATTTGCAATTGCAGTTACAGCAGCCATGTCGGTTGCAAGCGAAATTGCCGGCAATGCTTTTCTTTCAAGCTTATATCGCCCGACAAATTCAGCTGATATGTGGGCGCTCATTTCGGAACTTCCGCCGTTCCCGGCCAAAATTATTTTTTTATTATCCTTTAAAGCATTAATAATCAATTCTGCTGCCTGCCCTGTCTGCGGCGCCAGTTTCCCGCACAGCTTCATAGTCTCTGAGCTTTCATCTATCATTGATTTTATTTGATTTAACATAATAGTATGAACTATTCATACCTTATTTATAAGCTTTTCGCTTTTAAATTGTATACTGGAGAATATAAATCTATATAAAGTCATACTTGTTACTACTTATAATACTTTATTAAAATGCCAAAATCCAAAATAGCAATATCAGTTGACAATTCTTTGCTGAAGATAGTGGATTCAAAAGTAGACGGCAGTATCATAAGAAGCAGGTCCCAGGCAATAGAGTACTTCATGAAAAAAGGCCTGCAGGAGCAGTCAGTCAGCGTCGCAGTATTGCTTCTTAAAGGGGAGCACCAGGAGTTTGCTTTGAAGAATATTAACGGAAAATCCCTGATAAAGCAGCAGATTGATTTTTTTTCCAGCCACGGAATTAAAACATTGTACATTGTTACACAGCACACTAAAAATATTAATCTTCTCCTTAATGAAATTTCAAATTCAAAAATCAATGTCGAAATACTTGAAAAAGAATCTAAAGGAAATGCAGACGCCCTTAAAGCCGCGAAAGGCAAAATAGGCAATAATTTTATCGTAATGTCAGGAGATACATACAATAATTTTGATTTATTAAAAATGATAAAAAAGCACGCAGGCTCTGATAAAATGGCAACAATGGGGCTGATGACAAGGGAAAAAGCATCAAGCTATGGCACGGCCATTTTAGACGGCGATTTGGTTGTAGATTTTCAGGAAAAGCCAAAGCATTCATCTACAAATATAGTCAATGCTGGAATTTACATCTTCAAGCCCGAAGTCTTTGAATTATTTAACGGCGTAATAAGTTTAGAGAAAGATTTGTTTCCCAAGCTGGCAAGAATGAAGCAGTTAATTGGATATTTTACTTACGGGGAGTATGTGCATGTTGGAGATTGATTAGCTTACAACAACTTCCACTGGCAAATCTTCTATCTTTGCTTTGCCAGAAACAAAGTTTAATTTTTCAAATCCAATGACTTTCTTTGTTTTTGGGTCTTTTTTTAATATAATCTCTTCTCCTGTTTCTTCACTAATCACTTTCCTAGGCTTTTCAAACCATACATCCAATGTGTTTCCTTCCTTGTCAAAAAAAACCATATTTTTTTTATCTTTACACAATTTCCTTATCAAACTTAATCTCCAGCGAATTGGAGCTTAAAATCTTAATGCTGTCAATTACACCTTCTTTAATTCCAAATTCCTCTACTTTTTTGGGCAGCAATGCAGCTATTGAAGAGCCAACCTTTATTATCTTTCTTTTGCCTTCAATTTTCTTGTTCGCTTCTCTAAGCTTTATCAATTGTTTAGTTTGTTCTGGTGTAAATAAAGTTTCGCCGCATTTGCCGCATTTCATACATTCAATTAAAAATTCATCAATTAAACATCTATCCAAGTCAATACTTCCGCCGCATTTGCATGTGCTTGTTTTCATTAATATTTTCCTTTCTTTTTATTCACTGTTATTATCTTTATAAAATCAGGATAATATTCGACAACTGCAAAATAAGTTTGCCTTTGCTTGTCAAAATAATTTTTGAAGCAAATTCGCTCTTTTTCTTGAGTTGATTTTTCTTCATCTACTTTGCCGATTTGAACTGTTTTGATAGCATTATCAACATCTTCCTCGTTCAAATTTTTGTCTTTCGCTGCATGTTCGCTAAAAAGTATTTGCGCTTTCTTTCTATCATGTTTGTTCATTAACTCTGTTATCCATAAGTCCATGCCTATTACCTGTTATAATATTTTATTAAAATCATTATAATATTTAAGCTTTGCTATTTTATGAGTAAAAAAACCGCCCAAATTACCGGAAGATTTTATTTAAGTTCTTCTTCAAGTTCCTCGAAGGCCTTTTCCCTTGCTTTATGCAGTTGCTCATCTGTAGTTTTTCTGTTTGACGCGCCATACAGGCTTCTTGCTTTAAGCAATAGTTCTTCTTTTTCTAAATCTTTTATTTTATCCCTTATGGCTTCCCTGATAAACTCAGTTTTAGTCGTGTACCTGTGCTTCTTCATAATATTCTCTATGTCATTCAAAAACTCATTTTCAAGTTTCAGACTTATAGATTCCATGATATCACTAAGTAATACTAAGTAGTATTTAAGAATTTTGATTTTTCGGTTTTTTAGCTTTGGATAAACTACCCCATTAACGATTAAAAAATCAAAAGCAGTTCTCCAGCCCTGCATCCCTCATCAACACGGAAATAGTTTAAAGAAATTTAGTATTGGAGTCTTAGTTCACTTTCAGAAAGACCTGCCTCTTTTAACAGCATTTTGGCTAATTCTATGGATCTTGGAGTGGAGTTGTTAATTTCAATCCAATAACCAGAACTTAATTGAGTAGGATTGACAAACGGTCTTCCATCAGGATGTTTTGACTTAAAATTGATAATATACCTTCTAGAACCAGATGATACTGGTATTTTTGATTTACTCAACAATCCTTTGCTTATGAGGTAATTGGCAGTTTCAATTAAAATATCTTTAGAGAACCTTATGTCCTTTGAGAAATTCCTTATCTGCATTGCAGTAGGTCTATTTCTTCTTGTATCCCGAGCTTTTCTACCTGCTTCGTGCATATCTGCTGTCGGCTTTTGAAATTGGTCTTCGTCATCTTCATCAAAATGTAACTCTCTACTTTCACCTTTTGTTAACTCAATCACTTTCATCTGAGTAAACTCTTCAATTTCTTCATCAGAAAATTCATTATTGTCATCCAACATCTGTCTTTTAATAATTCCGGATATTGGCTTTATTAACGATTCTGGAGAGGAGATTATAGTTTGCCAAGTTTCAGATAATAAATCTTGTTTTTTGATTAATGAATTTAGATTATTGATATTATCTTTTGAAATGTTTTTTAATCTCAAAACTACTTTTTCTATATCATCATCTAAAATATCCACAACCCATAATCTTCTATCTGCAAGATTTGTATTTTTTTCATAAGTCCTCAAAAGAAGCCATCTTTTCCCATTTGATAACAATCCAAAATCTACTCCCTTAGAAACCGCATATTTTGCTAATTGACTCATATGTTTATATTCCTCTATATCTTGAGATAGATTTTTTGCTTCTATAAAAAGGACTTTCTCTTTATTTTTAATTAAACAATAATCAGCACTACCCTCTTCATTCTTATCTTCAAGCATTACTTCACTAGGGTCTTCAATATCCCACCCCAATGATGCCAAAATTGGATTGATTAACTGAGTTCTTAAAGCGAGTTCATTTTTACGATAAATGTCACCATATTCCTTTAACTTTTTTGAAACTATCCCTATTACTTCTTTCAGTTTATCTTTGTCCATAGCAATCACTCAAATATAACTAATAGAGATAAAACATTCTATATAAAATTAACTCATTTCTTAGTTTATAACTAACAAAAAATTCACCCAAATAAAGATTTTTGTGCCATTGATTTATTGCCTTTGGTCTAACACAAAATGTTATAAACGTTTTTACAAAATACCTAATCTAAACCATCTTCTCCACTTCCTTAAGCACATCATCAACGCTTATGTTCTTCATGCACTTCTGGTAGTCATTTGAGTTTCTGGGATACAGGCAGTCAGGAACCTGCCCTTTGTGGACGTTTATGCACGGGGAGAATTCGCAGTTATTTCCTTTGTACAGCCCAACATTCCCTTTTCCGTAAGGCCCAAACCTGATAGGAATATTCGGCCCAAAAAGACCGATTGTCTTAATCCCCTGCGCTGCTGCAATATGCATAGGCCCTGCATCGTTGCCTATAAATAAATTGCATCTTTTCATCAGATAAAACAATTGAGTCAAAGTAATTTTGCCTGCACAGCTTATTGCCTTGTCTTTAAATTCCATTTTTTCCATTACTGAACCTATCATCCTGGCTTCATCAAAATTTCCTGAAAAAATTATCTTTGCATTCTTTCTTGCAATGATTTCATCGCATAATTCAGCATACCTCTCAAAAGGCCACATCCTTGCCCTTCCCGATTCTGCCGCTCCCGGGGCAACGCAGACAGCATAATCTTTAGCCTTTATTCCGTTTTTAGTAAGAAAATTATCAACAATTCTTTTGTCATTTTTTGAAAAATTCAATTCGGGCAGCTTATCAGCATTATAACTCAAATTAAAAACTCTGGCCAAATCCAGGAATGTCTGGACAGCATGCTGCTTGTCATTATACTTTACTTTTTCAGTATACAGTTTGGCTCTTGCGCCGTGCGAAAATCCAACCGCGCTTCTTGCGGCGAAGAATGAAATTATTGCAGATACGTTGAGATACTCTTCCATATCCACTGCCAAATCATATCTTTTTAAATTCCTGAAAATAAACCCAATGATAGAAAAGGGATTCATAGTAGCCAGTTTTACATTGCCTATCCCATTATTATTAAAAAACACATCCCTGTTTCTGGATGTTGCAAGAACATCAATCTCAGCGTTTGGAAAATTTTTTCTTAATGCATCAACAGAAGGCAGGGTAAGGATAGTTTCACCAATCCCCCACAGCTGGACAACCAATATTCTATTGATTCTGGATTTGTCAATCGGCTTCGGCTTGTGAAATACTGCGAGAAAATTACAAACAAAATTACCTACGTGCTTATCGATTAATTTTACTAAAAAGACCATATAACACAGTATCCGGCTATCGTATTTAAATATTTAGAAAATCAGTTATTGGCGGACCCAGGATACCTGATAAACTTATTGGGGTTTAAATTGCCGGTATTTGATAATGCAATTAAATTCCATATATGCCATTTCCTGTCGTCATAAACCGCAAAAGGCTGATCGTTAGAATCGCTCCATTGGAAGATTTCGCTGCAAACTGCTTGAATTTTTGCATGTTCGTCAGAACCGACTTTATAGCCTTTGGCAATTTCTGAAGCTTCAGCCAAATGAAAAAGTACGGAATTAAGAGGTCCGGATATTTCCATGATTTTCCGTATGCTGTCCAGTTTCATTCCTATATAATCCTCGGGGGAAACGCCCAAATCCTGCAATGGATCTTCGGAGCCGTTCTTTTTTAGGAGAGAATACCCCTCCCCGATTGTCCTCAGCCTGGCAGTGATTTTTTCATAAGTTCTGGGATCGGCGGATTGTACCAGGTTCTCAAGATCGGCATTAATTAGTTCAGGATGCTTTAATTTTGCAGGAGAGCTTAAGTAATAATCTATGGCTTGATTTGCACCGCTTATTATCCCCAATTGCCTTCCGAATAAATACAAATTAATAAATGGAGATACTATTTCATGAAGAATATTTGCCAATGCCATAAACCCCCCCAGCCGTAATTTCAATAACTATTTTACTTTTCTTTTCCCTTCTTTATCGCCAGATTCCTTACAATAGTCTCAACCTGCTTCTGGTTTTTCCTCGTGATTGTGTAAGTGTAAAATATCGCAGCAATCAGGAATAAAAATCCCGTCATGATTAAAAAATCAAACGCCCTGAAAAATCCCAGCGGCTTCAGTATCGGATCCAAAATAAAAGGAAACAAAGCGATTATTATGAACAAAGACCACAATGCTATCCAAAAGCTAGTTTCCTTGGCTGTAAACTCCCGCCTCTTGTAGTTCAAAAAAGAATAATAAATCATGAACAATCCAAACAATGAGCCCCCTACCTGTATTCCTAAAATCATTTTTTCACCTGCTTCCGTTGAAACAACAAAATTCCACTTATAATCTATAGGTGGTTTTTAAGTGTAAATCCATTTTGCATGGGATTTTGTGTGCTCAAAAACCAAGCAATGTCCAAAATCCTCACCATATCCATTACCTGTGGTTTTTGGCAAATCTCCACCAAAACATGTTCAATACAATCTTCATTCCGTCAATGACAGTCGTTCCCTTGTACTTGTCGGAGTAGATTGTTTGTATTGGAATCTGCACATATTTTAACCTTTGCCTTCCTGCCCGCGATATCATCTCTGATTCCATTGAATAGTCAGATGCATTCCACCTTATCTTTTTATATGCATCCTTTGAAAATGCCCTGAAGCCGCATTGTGTGTCGTTCAATTTCACTCTGTATAAAATATTAACGAAATTTGATATGAACCAGTTGCCGAAATGAAGGACAAGCGGCATGGTTCTGCTCGATTTCCTGTAGCTGAAAACAATGTCGCATTTGCTTAATTTTTCTAAAAATCTCGGAATATCATCGGGATCATGCTGAGCATCGGCGTCAAGAACTACAATATAATCGGCATTTTTTTTGGCAGCATAATCGCAGCCCGTCTTCAGCGCAGCCCCTTTTCCAAGATTTATCATGTGATTAAGGACAACCGCCCCTGCCTTCCCGGCATTTTCCTTTGTCCTGTCCCTGCTGCCGTCATCAACCACAACAACATTGCTGATGTATTTTTTCGTTTTCCTGACTATGTCAAGAATATTCTTCTCTTCATTGTATGCCGGAATTACGGCGAAAATGTTGCTCTTTTCCATCTAAGAATTATTCAAGGTTAAGTTTGCCGGCTCATCGGCTGCGCTTAGAGCCTGTTCTTCAGGCGCTTCTGAAGCCGTTTTTTTCTTTACGAATTCAGGCACCGTGTACTGTTCTCTGCCTTCCCAGTCCACTTTATAGGTGTAGATATTGGCTCCCGTAAGCCCAGTTTGGTGGCTGAACGGCTTGAAGTATCTCAGCCCATGGCCCTGCATGTAAAACATCCTTGTGAACATCCCTCCCACCAACTCATTGTTTGAAAGAACTGCAACAACCTCATTTTCATTTCTTGGAATAATTGTTACTCCAAAGTCTCGTGTTTTGTTGGAAAACTCTTTCTTGATTAATCCGTTATCTGTTGTGAAGGCTGCTGTTTTAGGCCTAATGATTCCCTCAGACGATGGCGCGTAAACATCCAGCTCTTCCATGTTTACCAGCAGCCCGTTGCTGCACTCATAAATTCCATTGTCGTTCTTGGAGCAGGCCATAGTGCCTCCGTAAGACGGCCACGGCGCAATCCACGAATTTGCCCTTTTGTCCCTGTTGTCAGGATCCGGGTCATTTTCTATGTCCTGTATTTCAGAGTAAATGTTTTCAGCTTTTTCTTTTGAGTAATTGTATTTTTTAACCATTTTTTCTATAAGCCCCTGCTCAGGCAAATTCCTTTCCTGCCATATTTCAGCCCTTTCAAAATTCCAGCTTCCGAAATGCGCCCAAACCCCGCTCTTTCCTATCATATCTTCTGAGGCTATAAAATATGCTTCAGGAGGATCGCAATGCGTATAGTTCAATATTTTTTTAATTTGCGCTTCCTGAATCCCATACTCTCTCAGCTTCCCTATGGCCCCTTCCCTTCCAAGCATGATGATTTCGTTGAGAATCTTTACAGAAAGTATGGTGTCTTTGTTTGTTTCATAAACAGCCTCAAATCCCTTGTGGCTGCCGCAGTTCAGCATTCTAAGTATTCCGACAGCTTCTTTTTCATCGCTTATCATCAAAATTTTTCCAACCCAGTGCGCAGGGATAAATGTTTGAGTAGTGCCGTCAAAAGTCACCCTCCTTTCTGCCAAAGCCTTGAAATGATGGCCAAAATCCCACCAGGAAGTTATAATCGCATCACTGGTTGAATTATTTTTGATTGCAGTCAGGCTGATGTACCATGCATCGTTTATTATGGGAATGTCCTGCCTGGCTGCATTTATTGCTGCTTGTGTCGGTGCAATGTATATAGACAGGAAAAGAACAATTATCACTCCTCCGCTAATATATTTCTGAACTTTAAATTCCCTGTTAAGCAAATGAGATGCGTACAGGTACGTTTTTCCAAGAGCCACGCCGAAAGCAACACTGAATGCAGGCGCCAGAAGCAGCGTGAACCTGACTCCCTTGATGCTTGAATATATTGTGGACACAAACCATAATGACAGGAGAATAGACAGTTTGAAGTCATATGTAAAGTCTTTCTGATAAATGGAAATCATAATTCTTGCAGCAATAGGCAGCATCAGGTAAACAATAAAAGAGATTACACTCATTGTTTCGTACAAGGCAGAGCCGCCTCCAAAATTTATGAATAGTATGGTGTAGAAAATGGCAGAGGCCAAAAAATATATCGCATCAATTTTTTTCAGCCCGTCCTTGCGGGACATAGAGAGCAGCAGGCCCATCAGGCTTATGAAAAAAAACAGTTTGCCTCCAATTGTGCTTACAATTCCCCCAATCGATCCTTCATTCAATTCCGCAACTGTAGTAAGGACATTTGGCCATAATGAGCGTGTTACAGGAGCCTTTATTGTTGTAAAGCTCAATGGCCCAAGGGCGCTGCTTGAAAATTTGGTCCAGCCAAAAAAGACAGTGACAAAAACGGCGCTTGACAATAGATAAAACAAGCCAAAGACCATCACATTCCTAAGGTCCGGGTCTGAAAATACAAGCCTGGCGTTTTTTCTTATCTGGCCGAATTTGGCGATTAGCACGTGCAGGGCAGTAATGAAAATTGTGATTAATATGAAGTCAAATATATACCACCACCCATTCCACGCAAATGCAAAAACGGCAGTCGAGAGGCCTGCAAAAACTGACAAGATTATTATTTTGGCAATGCGCTTTATATCAAATGTGGCTATAAACATCCAGGTGACTAAAAGAGGGAAAAAAACAACCCAAACGTCATTATCCGGGTGGATGCTCCTGGACAGAAAAGCTCCGTTTACAGCCATCATCAGGCCCGCAAAAAAGCCTCCTGCATTGCCGGCTATTCTTCTTCCCACCAAAAAAGTGAGCATTACAATCAGCGCAGAGAAAAAGACAGTTTTGTATTGCATAGCGCTCAACAAATGCAGGTTCGGAGAAAATATTCTGATTATCTTGTAAAAGTAAGCAGAAACATAGGAATCAAGCATGTCAGGCAAAATAAACCTGCCGATAGGAGCTAGCTGGAAAGTGTCATAAGGCCTGCCATCTTTTAATATGTCGCCAGGATGCCCATTGTCAACAATGTTTTTTGCGTACCTATACCAGTAGTATGGATCAATGTCAGCCATATAGTTCCTGCCACTTTCATCCCGGTAGAAAGACTTGAAGTAATTTGAATATTGGGCTATCTGTTGGCCTATCTGCGGGCCGTTCTTGCTGAAAACTTCCTGCATCTTATTCTCAATAATTGTGTTCTTGTTTGCTTCAGGAAGATTGGGAAAATCCTGGTCTACAGAAGCCTTGATTTGCGACCTCAGGCCGTTAGTTACTGTGTCTGCCGCCCACCTGTCGGTAAACGCCAAAGTCCCTGCCTGCATCCTGATATAGACTGAGAGAATTATTGGAATAAGAATTAAGAATACTACTCCATATTTCACAAAGAAGTGCCAAACGCTTGACCAGTTCACAGAAACATCATCATCCGTTTTGGATTCTTTATCCGAGGACTTGAAGAAATTCTTTACTTTTTTGAAATCAAATGATATCTCATCATCGCTCTTTGTTTCTTTAGGCGCATGCTCCCCTTTAGCTTGAGCAGCCTCTTCCTTCTTTTCGCTCTTGAAGAAATTCTTTACCTTGCTGAAATCTATTGATAAGTCTTCATCATCCTTTGAATCCATAAGCTAAAACCACCTGTTTCAAGGGAAAGAGCATATTATAAAAAGGTTTTGGATAGGTGATATGTTGTATGCGATTGTACCATGTTCGTAACTTAGAATTTTTGACATTTGTCAGATGTAAATTTTGTGAGCAAGGGTATGTATTGATGATAATTCAGGACACTAAACTATAATTTATATAGTTCTCTTTCAAATCAGATGTTGGTTTAAAGCCTCGCTTGCCAGCTTATGACCTTCCCTGTTCCAATGACCATCTACATTGAAATAAAATGTGTTGTTGATATCCATTCCCCTGAATGTAGGCAGTGGATTGATTATTGTGATATTATTTTTGAAAGCAAAATCTTCAAGAATTTGCTGGACTTTGGTTGAATTGAAGCCAAAATGTCCTGCACCTTTGTCATAAAGATACTTCTTCATCCTCTCATCATCAACCTGCTCTTTGGAAGGGATTGCAAACAGCACAAACTTGATGCCATTCTCTACTGCAAGATTTCTTGTTTCATTTATGAGCAATAATGCCTTGTTCATTGCAAAATTATATCCGTCATTATCAACATTGAAATAGTTTAAAGTGTCATAATCCATATTTGGGTCTTCTGGTTGGGCATTAATCAGCCCTATTCTTGTAAGGATTGACTTGTCTATTAAAGCAGAATATACCAATGAATACAGATGGGAATGGTGGCTCATAAACTCTCTCATTACCAACGCGACAGAAGATTTAAATTTTTTATTATTATATTTCAATTTTCCATCAGTTACATTGAAGAGACCAAACTTGACGTTTTCCCTTAGGTCATTCATGTAAAAGGCGAGGATTATTTCATCAGGATTATAGTAAACAATGTTATCTTTTATTAATAATAATTCCTGTTCTGTCCCGTAGGCACTAATGCCGAAATTAAAAACTTCAAAACCAGTTTTCTTTTCCAAGAGGCTAGGGAAAGATTCATTTTGCTCAACGCCAAAACCGAATGTAAATGAGTCCCCAACAACGGCAATTTTTTTTCTTCCGTCCCAAACACCATGCTCGTAATCCCTGTAACCGTCTGAATTTATTGAAACATGAGTTTGAAAATCCTCCCTGTTCAATGATGTTTCAAGATTAGGCTTCAGCTTATACATTCTTTTCTCATCCAATGTAGTCATGTTTAAATTTTGAGGATAAAATATCCTTAAAAATATTTCAGCAATTATTAAAACCAGTATTACTGAAGCAAACAATAATCCCAGATTAGTTAGCAGTTTTTTCATTTTATGTAATCTTCTCTTTGATTAGCTGTGACTCATATTACCTTAAATTTAGGGTATTATATTAATATTTAAACTTTCCCCCAAATATGGGGTATGACCAGAAAGTATCCATTTCAGAATTCAGAACTATTTGAGAAAGTTAAGGCAATTTCTAACCCCGCGAGATTTAAAGTTTTAGAATTAACACAAGATAAAGAATTAAATGTTACAGAAATCGGCAAGAATCTCAAAATGAATTATAAAAGATGCTCTGAATATATAAAAAAATTAGAAAAATTAAAAATGATAAATAAGAGCAAAAAAGGTAAAAATGTTTACATAAAAAGTAAAGTTAAATTGAAATATAATTCAATTGATTTTTAAATTTTATATATTAACACAGAAAAATTGCACAGAAAATGATAACTATTAGTTTAGGCAATATGGCAGTATCACAAGTTTTAAACATCGGAATTCCACCTTATCTATGATAGGTGGTTTCGTAAACTCAACCACAAATATTATTGTGGAATTCCGAGTGTGCTCAAAAACCACCTATCGCTGTTGCGATAAGCAGCATGCCACCAGTCTATTGACTGGTGGTTTTTGACATATAAGACACATCTTACATATCTTATTAACAAGACAGGTGAGGAAAATGGAAACAATAATTGAAATGGGAAGGATAAGCTCAAGAGGGCAGATTGTAATTCCTGCCGACATTAGGCTGCAATTGGGTTTGGAAGAAGGGACAAAAGTAATGTTTTTTGCAGAAGAAGATACCTTATTGATGAAAAAAGTAACTGAGCAGAGCTTTGCGCAGTTAACTAGGCCCTTGAAGCTGGCTGCAAAGCAGGCCGGAATGAATGAAAAAGACGTTCCAGAAATCCTGCATAAGTTTAGGAAGAATAAAAGATGAAAATTACCGTAGATACAAATACGCTAATCTCAGCCACTTTTTGGTACGGGTCTTCTGATAAAAAAGACGATCCTGATGATAATATGATACTGGAATGTGCAATTGCCGGAAATGTTGACTGCATTGTCAGCAACGATAAGCACTTGGCGAAACTCAAGAAATTTCGGAACATACCAATACTAACTCCAGACGAGTTTGCAGAAAAACATTTATAGATGGCAGAAACCACAGAGTAAATATAAAAATTATTTCAATAAAGTTAATCTTAAACCACATTCTTCATAAACATCAAAAACCTAGGCTCTTTAAGAAGCAGATTAGTAACCAAAGGTATCGGCGTGTCCCTGTCATACTTCTTCAAGATCTTTCGCACCTTCTCTTTATTCATAAGAGAAAGCAGCCTGCCATAATCCCTGTCAGAAAAATTATTTAAAATCCTCCTAATCCTAAGATGCAAAAGCAATTCCCTTCCCGAATTCTTTCTGAACTCTTTGTTATAATCTTTATCATTCACAATGCAGCCGCACAATGTCTGGGCAGCTTTCAAAGAAGGAATTATCCCTCCCCCAGTTGTGGCCTTGACCTGCGTTGCAGCATCGCCAATCAAAAAAACATTTCCCTTCTGTATAACCCTTTTAGGATTGTAAAGTGGAATTAACCCGCTTTCCCAGCAGACAACATCTTTTTTTCCAGTCCTGTTAACAAGGAACCTGTAAAAATATTCCTGCACGTTCTCAAAGCATCCTACGCCTATTCTTGCAGTATCCTCGCTTTCAGGAACCACCCATCCGAAGAAATTCGGGAAATCAGAGCCGAAATGAGTTTCAAATCCCGAAGTATCCGTCTTCAGCTTCACTTTTGCCTGCATCCCTATGTAATTCTTGGAATTGAATTCCATTCCTGAATTCTTGGCAACAGCAGAATAAGGGCCGTCAGCGCCTATTATAATATCGGACTTTATTTCCTTAATTTTATTGGTTTTTGAATCTTTCAATTTAATTAAATTTTTTCCATTGAATCCAAGAAATTTGCGGTTCAAAAATAACTTTGCTCCTGCATCCTGCGCCATCTCCGACACAAACCTGTCAAACAAGTCCCTCCACATGACAATTTCATCAACGCTAACTTCTATCTTATTATTCTTGCTTACAACAATAACCTTGTTCAGCCTCTTGGCAATAACCTCATTTTTCAGCTTGAAAAATTTCTCAATAGAATGTGTTACGATGCCAGTGCATTGTACAGGGCTTCCAACAGTATTATGCTCTTCAAATACGCTTACATCCTTGCCCTGCTTTGCAAGCAGATAGGCAAGATAGCTTCCGGCAGGCCCTGCACCTATTATAGATATCATGGATTTTGGTATATTCTGCCAATATATAAATAGTGATTATATGCCCCCCCTAACCGGCTTTGTAGAAAATCTCGCCAAAGGCTCGGTTTTGCCATCGTTCGCATGTATATTAAATTGGTTTATAGCCAAAATTCCCATTGCAATTTCCTTTTGTCTGGATAGTTTAACAATAAGATGCTCACTTTTTGATGGCAAAACTGGAATTTTCTACTAAGCACCTCTAACCTAAGTATTTAAATCCCAACGTATTCCAATTATGTACCTACTCCAAAATAACAACTAACCGAAACATTTATATACTACCTCTTTCCTTCATGTTACTATTGTAGTTACTACATAATAACAAACAAACGGGGGATTTTAATGAAATCAATCAACATTGTTAGTAAAAAGATATCAGTTTTCGCAATATTCTTTGTCTTATTTGGCAGCCTTTTCAGCAGCTTTGCTTATGCAAGCGCTTCAAGCACATTTTTTGACATTTCAATAGATAGGGTAAGATTAAACGGCCAGGCCATTGCGCCGTCCAGCACCAATCTAATCAATGATGCAAATGTTTTTTCTGTTTTGGTGGATATCACTTCAGTAGGCACAGTTGAAAACGGCCATATTGAAGCAATCCTAAGGGGCCGTTCAGCCGGAAAAACAGTTTCAGACTCAACAGCCACTTTTAACCTCGCAAAAGGCCAAAAAACAGCAAGCACTTTGACTTTAAGCCTTATTGACGGCCTGAAAAGCGAAAGGGAATATGATTTAACAATAAAAGTAATTGACGCAAAAGGCAATTCCGAGCAAAAGAGTTACGGCGTTGCAACAAAAACGTCTTCATCAATTGGAAAACTGGACTTATCAATAGACAGGGCCAGAATAAACGGAGAAGTCATAACACCTTCAAATTCAAACTTTATAACCAGAAGCAATGATTTTGACGTTTTGGTTGAAATCACGGCATTGGAAGATATGGAAAATGCCCACATGGAAGCTATTCTAAAAGACGCTTTAAGCGGCACAGTTGTTTCAGACGCCACATCAAACTTTAATTTATTGCAGGACGCAAGGACATCAAGATTGTTAAGCCTTCATTTGCTTGACGGAATGAGAAAAAGCGACTCATTCCAGCTGACAATCAGGATACTGAACGCAGACGGCGATTCAATATCAAAAACCTATGGTTTAAGGACAAAAGGCAGGTTTTTATCAACAAACTTAAGAAATTTGGACATTTCAATAAACAGCGTTGATGTAGAAGACAAGACTTTGGCTGAAAACGAGAATAATTTCGTTGTAATCACAGGAACCAGCAAAAAGAATCTTAATGTTAGGGTTGGCATGACTTCACTTGAAAATGTAGATAATGCGCGTGTAGATGCAGTACTTTCATTTGAAAACGGAGATGTAGTTGCCGACACCACAAGCATTTTTAACATGAATGACGGAGAAACTGCATTCAAGGACCTGCAGCTTCCTTTGATAGGGAAATTTGACCAGAATAAATTCACGCTAAGGGTAAAAGTTACAGATGCAGAAGGCGATTCAGAAGAAAAATCGTATGGCCTGAAAATAAGCACCAATAAATTTCCTTTTGTCATAAGCAGCATCTCAGCAGAGCCTGACAGGATAGAATCTGGCAAAAGTGTTGATGTCAAGGTCATGTTCAAGAACGCAGGAGTAGTTCCTCTTAACGGGCTGAAAATGACCGTTTCAATTCCTGAGCTTGATGTTTCATCTGCAAGATATATTGACGCGTCAAAAAGCAACATGCCCGACATTACAGAGCATTTTCTGCTTAAGATATTTGAAGATGCGCAGACAGGAGCTTACACTATAAGGTCAGAAATAAAATCCCAGTTTGGAACAGAGAGCGAAGTAAAAGAATTGCCTATATATATCTTGGGCAAGGAAGACCAGCCTGTTTTATTGCCAACAGGGCAGTTAAGTGTTATTGCCCCCCAAAGGCAGGATATGAAAAATGACGGCACTGAAGTAGCGTACCCATTAACATTTAAAAATGAAGGTCCAGGCTCAGCAGCATACGTTTTATTGCTCGACGGAAGAGGATGGGCAAACCTGAGGCTGACAGAATCAAATGTATTCATACTAAGGCCAGGAGAAACCAGGACAGTCAATGTTTTGGCATCAACAACTGCCTCAAAAGGAGAGCATGTTTTCCTTGCAGAAGTCAAGAGCAGCGGCAAATTATTGAAACAGGTTCCATTAAGGGCAAATGTAGTCCAAACAGCAAATAATTCAGGCATAATATTATTGCTGAATGCGCTGGAAATATTTTTGGTAATCGCCGTATTGGCGCTTTTCGCAGCAGGGGTTTACTTTGGCGTCAGAAGGCTGAATGAAGAAAATGGAGCGCCATCGGAGCCGGTAAATACAGAGCCGATGTACAAGCCTGAAGCAGAATCTTATTACTAGGATTTTCGTTAATAGACTCATTTCTCATTGAAAGTTTTGTTCTTATTTTTGTTCTGATATTCTATAAGATTTTTGATATAACCTTCGTTGCTCCCCTGACGCATTAAATTAAAATTTTTAAATTAATTAATTCCATAAAAAAAAGAAAAATGGGGGCGCGGCGATTTGAACGCCGATCAGCCGCTATCGCCTAAATTCATTTCATCGTCTTGCGACTCATTTTTCCAGATAGCTGGAGGCGGCGATACTAAGCCAGGTTGTACTACGTCCCCGTTAACAAAAGAATTTTTTAACGTTATTTAAATATTGTTGTTTCCGTCCAGCCGTAATTGTAAACCAATAATTATAAATACAATTTGTTTTAATTTTGTTTTTTATGAATATCAAAGAATTTCTGAAGCCGGGCAGTTTCAAAATAGCTGTATTCCTGCTTGTCGCTATTCCGGGCTTTTATTTTGCAGCAGAAGAAACATGCGCAGTTGGTTTTTCCTTTAAGATGTGCTACCGGGCCAATGGCTTTCCGCTTCCTTTCATTGTTACTGGCGATACAGCCAGCGGCGCATCAGACTATCTGGACACGCTCCCGTTGGGAAATTATTTCAGCAGGGCAGGAAATTTTTTGCTCAATCCGTTTACAATGCTTATTAATTTTTTCTTGATTTACCTTATTGCCTGCTTAGCGGATTTGCTTTTCAAGAGAATAAAATCCGCAAATAAGAAGTAATAAAAATCAAAATCTAATTTTGTCCCCAATCATCGTTTTGGTTTTTTTGATGTCCCCTTCATTCAATTCTACAGCAAACATCGCCTCTTTTTTTGACTTGTAGAATGTAAACGGCATGAAATTTTCCTTCATGCCAACAACAGTTTTTTCTTTGTTCAGGAACAGCACGTCAATAGGATAAAATACAAAAAGCATGTGCAGGGAAATTTTTCTTTCTTTCTTGAATTTGAATACCAAAGCCCGCTCCTGCTTCCTTGAAAACATCAGGCCCTTAGCCATTGTAAAAATATCGCTGCAAACCACAAAATCCTCGCTCATGATTTTTTTGTTCGAAAGGTTTGTTATCGGCATAGCTTCTCCAGGAATTTCCGTGTATATAAAATGTTTCATATTGCGGCGTTATTGAAAAGTTGAAGGCTGCCATCAATATGCGAAGCTTTTAGTCTTGCAAAAATTCAGCAAAATTCGGAGTTCCAGAGAGAATTTTGCAATCGTGCCGTAGCTTGGCAGCTGAGCCGATGGCAGCCCGAACGAATGTGAGGACTTTTCAATAACGCCCATATTGCGGCCTTTCATGAATCTGGTGTTATTGCATAATACTAACAAAAGTTTATATATAATCTGATTTTTTGAATTTATCTAAAGGGCATATTGGATTGGCATTTTGAAAAATTAATGCTTAAAATCAAAAGCCTTATATACGTGCATTAAATCATAATCATTTTTAAATTAAAATTATATCACGCATAAAGGGGTTATTGATGAGAAAAGTGGGTGAAGATAGATTTTTTGATTCAAAGGATGCGAAGATAAGCATAGTGCTCTTCTTTTTCTTAATACTTGGGTTTATAGTTATGTTCACTTCTGCTGAAGCGTTAACAATTAGGCTAAATACAACTACTAATGTCAGTTTTAATAATTCTAGAACTATAAACTTCACATTCAGTGTAACGTGGATTGACAATCTTGAGCTAGTCTCAAACTGCTCGTTATGGACTAATGATACATCTAACTGGCATGAGGCGGCATACAACTCATCTGACTCAAACATGAGCATAAAGAATGGATCTATTAGCGGTATAAACTACACCTTTTCAAGAGATGGAAACTTTACTTGGTCGGTCGGTTGTTACCCAAATGCAGCTGGCGCATTGACTTTTAACTCAACTAATTTTACAGTTTTTATTGACACAAAGTCTCCTTCGCTTGTAGTTGATACGCCAAAAGACACTTTGATGTTCTTAGGCGGGATAGGGCCGCAAAACATCACCTCATACACAACCGCTTCATTCTATGTGAATGTTTCTGATAACTCAACATCAAGCGTGTATTATATATTGCGAAACCTGCCTTCTGTTGTCCTTGCCCCGTCACCGATTGTTAGCAACGAGACTATAAACAGAACAATGGTCGTTGATAGATATATCTCCAGCAGCCTAAGAATGTATACCGTTAACCTGACACCATTGATTAATTTTTCCAATAATTTCACAGGTCCCGGCCCTCATGCGATTGTATTCTGCGCCAATGATACGTTGGGAAGGATCAACTGCACAAGTGAAATGGATTTCATAATCAAAGGAACAAATGTAACCAAGATGGAAAATATGTTCGGATCCGGAGATATTAATAATCCAAATGCAGGCTTTGGTTTTAGAGGTGCCGATATAAGATACGGCAATGGCTCCGATGTGGAGAAAGGCGGCTTTTTCAGCCCAACCGCAGGCAATTATACCTTTAATTTTAATTTTACTGACAGCCTTGGTGTATATATAGTTGGGATGAGAATAGATGAAAGCCAGTTTGCAAGCGCAGCAAATGGAACTAACTTCTCAAGCGAAGTCTCAGCAAATGCGCAAGCTGCTGCAGGAAGCGGCATGAAAGCAAATCTCAGCTGGGTGGACATATCGGGATTCCTTCCGGCTGCCGCATCTTACGAATTTGGAATAATTCAGATCAAGAATACTTTTGGCAAGGTAATGTACTGCAACGGAACATCAAGCTCAAATCCAAACTGCGGAGTAATCTCCCAATGCAATTCTTCTAACATAGGGTTATTCAACCATTCAAGCTCAATAATAAATTACAATTTGATTCCTAACAAAAGCGCATGCTGGCTTAAAAGCGGATTCTGGGGAGAGCCAACACCCGATAATCCATCAGGTGTAGCATTGCAGAGCGGATTTACCTATATATTTGTCGATCATTTCTCAGGCGGCTTAGGAGGAAATGACTTTGGAGGTCCTGATTTTGTATTCACCACACCGACAAATATCACTAACGTGTCAACTGTTGCAGCAAGGCTGATTAACTTTACTGTTGACGACATAAACAGCACCGGAATTAACCTGACAAGAAATGCCACAATAAACCTTAGCATAACATTAGGTGATTCTCAGGTTGCAGTATTCTCCTACATTAACAACAGCGGACTTACAAACCTGACGTGCACTACAGCAGATATTGTAAGCCCCGGAAATACCACAATAGTTTCATGCAATGCAACATACACTTTTGCCAGCAATGGGTCTTATTCCATAATGTCGGAAGCAAGAGATGACAGCAATAACAGCAATTATGGAAGAGGCATTGTGACATTGATAGTGGATCAGATACCGCCTGTTCCTATATATGTTAACTTCACCAATTCTTCGGTTGGGACAGTTGACTCAGCCGGAGCCAGGGAGCTTGGAAATACGCCAGGTGGTTCAAGAGCCCAGGGCAATACAATATTTACACTTGCCAACTGGACAGACAACCTTACAAGCCCTCAATTTGCCCAATTGCAGTTCTATAATTTAACGAGCGCTTCATGGAAGATTTTAAACACCACAAGGGCAAGCGCTACAAACCTAACTAATAACCTAACATACCCCATACCCTCAGACCGAAACGAATTTGAAGGAAGAAATGTAACCTTTAGGATTATTTCAAATGACACCCTGAATAATTTTAACAACATAACTGTGAATGGGTTGTTTAATGTTACTAACTTCACAATCCAGATAAACGATACTTTTGCGCCTACAATAGTAATAAACGGCACTATTGGAACTAATAATACCAACATTACAGCCACCACAATTTCTACAGTAAGCTGGGCAGTAGACGAGAATAACAAGCTTCTGGAGATTAACATTAGTGTAGATGGGGCTGTGAATAACGATGACGGCTGTAATAAATTCAGCAGATTTACAACAGCAGCCGGCCCGAACAACGTAGAATCAAACAGAAACAGCTCATTCACGACCTCAAGCGCAGCAGGATGCACATTGGGCAATGGCTCACACTATGTAGAGGTTAAATCAAGGGATTCATGGAGCAATGTAAGGGCAGTTTTCCATAACTTTACAATCCAGTCTTCCCAAACCCCGGCATTGCAGTTCAATGCAGTTACAGGATTAACAGGAGCAGCTATAAGCAGCATTTCTGCTGTCAACAAAACTAACATAACCTCATACTTAGGGCTTAATTTTTCAGCTACAATAGGCCCTGCAGGAGCTGTGAGGAATATGTCTTACATATCAGCCTGCAACACAAGCAGGGTAGTCACTTTTACCAACAGCACAGCAATATTCCCGTTCAATGAATCAACTTGCCCGACAACATCTGCGAACAGAACTTTGACAATCACAGTAACAGACACGGCTGGCAACTCCAACAGCACAACGTTTGGATTTATGGTGGACAATCTGGGGCCTTCTTTAACAGTTCATGCTCCTGCAAACGGATTTAATGGGGCAAATAATTTTACCATTAATCTATCGGCATTGGACGATTCAAAAGGAGTTTCATCATTCGGATACTTCATTAACAGCAGGCACGTATTCTTTAATTTAAGCAACGTAAGCTCAAATCTTGGCTCAGCTGCTGTAACTACAACAAATGCCGTAATAATCAACCTGACAGCAGGCACTTATGCAATAAAATTCAGGGCCAATGACAGCTTTGGCAATGTCGTTAACAGCAGTGAAATCACGATAACATTAAACGGTCCAATAGACTTTGCAGACAAGGCAATAAATACATCCTTAATGGCGTTCCAGAATTTTACTTTGGCAAACATTACATTATTCAATGCAAGCGGAGCAATAATTGGAGCCGGAGGAGATATACGTGATGTAAGAGACCAAACATTGAAATTGTTCATATCCATAAACGAAACAATGGATAAGAGGGTTAATGTTACCATAACTTTCAATGCTTCAGCTGCAAACTGGGATAGATACAACTTTTCCATAAAGCAGAACGACACAGCAATTAAAAATGGAATAGTCAATAACCAGACTTTGAAGATATTGGATATAGTTACATTTAACGATTCAATCAACGAGTTCCTTCCGGAATCAGGATACTATGGAATAGTCAAGTTCCCGGTAAATCTTACAGATATGCAGCTTGGCCAAAACGTTAAATTGCAGTATTATTCAAATGGAAGTGATTTGAGGGCACCTACAAATGTCACCCAATGCAGCTCTGGATTTGAGCCAACCTTGTCCGGCACTTCAGGAATGCCTTGCTGGAATGTATCCACTGTAGGAAGCGCCACTGATGTATTTGTGCCTCATTTCAGCCATGTAGTCCTTGTTAACGATTCAAGGCCATCGACAGTGGCAATCAGTTCACCGGTAGCGGCTCAATCAACTAGTTCATTCGTCCCAAACATCACAGTAAGCGATGACGCTAAGAACTGCACTTATTCATACAATACTACGGGAGATTTCCAGTCCACAGAATTAAGCATGACCCTTGATGAAGGCGCTTTGATAACTACCTGCTACGGCAATGCAATAACAAACATCACTAATGGCACAACAATTACCGTAGCATTTTTTGTGTATGACACTTCAAACAACATAAATCGTACAAACATATCCATTTCAGTAAGCGACTCCACATTCCACACAGCATCCATAAGCAATTCAGGTAACTCTGCTACCGGCACCACGGTTACTGCTGCAGCCAATGAGTCAGTAAACGTATCCATTAAATACAATTCAGTAACAGGAACAGGGTGCTCTGGAGTGTCATTTAACTCAACTTTAACTTCATCGACTTACAATAGGTCGCAGCCTGTAGCAATAACACTTACAACTAGCTCTTCAGAAGTGTTATACTGCTTTAATGTTACAACTTGTGACAGAGCCGGAAACTGCCTTGTAAATGGCACTTTTAACTTTACCCAAAGCGCAACAACGACAAGCTCTTCATCTTCATCAAGCTCAAGCAGCAGCAGCAGCGGAGGAAGCGCAGCAGCGTCAGCATCAACAAGCAATCTGGTAGCATCGGTAGCAAGATCATGGGATGAATTGGCAGCGGGTGCAACTGGCACTCTGAAAGTTACTAACGACCAGATTGCAGTAACCTTGGTTGCAATTTCTGTCAAGAATGGAGTGACCAATGCTCAACTTGAAGTTGGCAGCCTGACATCAAACCAGCAGGCAACCGCAGCAGCCGCAAAGGTCTATCAGTATCTTCAAATAACAAAGACGAACATAGGCGATTCAGATGTTTCAGGAGTTACTATCAGCTTTAAGGTTCCAAAATCATGGCTGGCCAGCAACGGCGTAGCTGAGGGAGATGTTGTGCTATACAGATATGCCGACGGCAAATGGACTGCCCTGACAACCTCAAGCGCAGGAGCTGATGCAAATAACGTCTTATATCAGGCAACTTCACTTGGATTAAGCTCGTTTGCAATCGGAAGCAAGGAAGCCGCTCCGGCAGTTTCAACCCCTCCAGTTTCAGCAGAACAGCCGGCAGCCCCGGCAGAGCCTGTTCCTGCTGCACCAGCTGCAGAGACGCCTGCTGCCCCTGAATCAACCGAGAAAAAAGGAATGAGCAACACGACAATAGCTGTCATAGTAGTTGCCGCTATAGTAATTCTTGCAGGGCTTGGATATTACTACATGCAGAAGAAGAAAGAGTATTGATTTTCTTTATTTTAATAGTTAAAATGGGGTGGAAATTAAGATTAAGTTTTTTTGTATTATTCATCATTCTTTTTAGCTTCAGTGCTCAGGCATATTGGCAAACCTATCAGAATGATTTAAGAAACTCAGGCGCTTCAAACGGGACAGGATATTTTCCGTTAATGACTTCAAATTTCTCAAATGATGATTTCGGAATGGATTTCCAGCCTTTAATCGGAGATTTGGACGGAAAAGGGAGCAGTAAAATTGTTATTTTCTCAAATAATTCGCTTATAATTTTTAACCGCGAATTGGAAATAATGAAAAAAATAAAAGTAGGGGGGATTTTAGGCCAGCCGGCGCTGTTCGATTACGACAACGACGGATTAAATGAAATAATCTTCAATGCAGAGCAGAATACAACAGATTATTTTTTTGCTTATAACTACAATAACTCAAATCTAAGCCAGAAGTTTAACATTAGTTTAAGCAATAAGGCCAATTTCAGCGGGATTAAGTGCCTGCACCTTGATTTAACTCCAATTTGCGTTTTCAAGGACACGGCAAATTATGTGCATATAATTAATCTGAATTCCAAAGTTGATGATTTTTATTTCATTTCCGATTCAAATGAAAGATTCCAGACAGTTCCTGCAATAGGCGACATAGACAATGACGGAAGCACGGAAGCTGTATTCTGGCTGAACAATGACAGCATAGGCAGCTACGGATTGGCCGCGTTTGACTTAAGCAACAGAAGCATGAAGAGAAGCTTTGGCATCAATGGAATAATCAAGGATGTGTTTTTTCCAAGCCTTGAAAACGCCTTTACCTTAAAAGGCCACCCTGTATTAGTTGATTTGAATAATGACCGTAAATTGGAAGTTGCAGTAAGCGTGTTTTACGACAGCTCCTTGCCTGCAGGAGAGCAAAATACTGACAGGTATACTGAGCTTTTTGTTTATGATGCCAACGGAACGAAACTTTTTTCAAAGTGCGAGGTTAATACAGTTTTAAACTCAGGCTGCAACGAAGGCTTAGGCAACCGTGACCAGTGGGATGGAACAAATCCATTTGTTATTGATTTTGATAAAAACGGAATTGACGATGTGTGTTTCATTAAAGATGTAAAAAGTGGAGGCATCTTTTCCTATATGGCCATGAACTGCTACAACTACAGCGGCGATGAAATCGCAAAAGTATTCCTGACCGGTGACGGGCACGGAATACAGGGCAATGCAATAGCTGCAGACATGAACAGCGACGGTGAAAAAGACATTGTGCTCCGCCACAAGGTTTATTCCGCCAATGGCACATCCATCTTTAAAATCAATAATGTAGAGGGGCAGCAGCTCATTCCAGCTGACCTAGACGGAAACAACGGCCTGGACTTGCTCTGGACATCTGGCAGCCAGACAAAAGTTTTCCTGGACAATAATAATTACACATTAGATTTGGAAGCATCAGCGATTAATTTCTTTAAATTCAATAAAACCCATATAAATGCAACATCTGCAATAAAAAATAAAGGCCAGGCCGAGGCAAAGAATGTTAAGGCTGTAATCTATAATACGCATACAATGGAGAATGCAACCTTTCTTCTCGGCATAAAGAAAGGAAGGAATGTGACAATTGGCGCTGTGATGGGATTTGTTGAAGATGAGAATGCCTATGTGATTGTGGATTATGACAATGAAATAAATGAAAGCAACGAGAACAACAATGACGCATTTAAGAAATTCTTAGGCCTGCCTTATGTTTTTGTCGGCTTGAGGCAGGAAGAGTACAATATTCTTTCTTTTCTTGAGCCTGTAATAATTGATTATGTTAAGAATAAGCTCATTTCAGGTTATTACACTGATAGCGAGAATGGGGCAGATGTAAGAGTTTATGTAGGAAAGGGCAGCACATTTAACAAAAATAATAATCCGTCTTTTCGCAATGACTTTGGAGCAGGCTATGATTACGGGAATGTTATATATAATGATAAGGCTGGAATAAACCCCTACAGCGCAATAGTTTTGGGAGTTAAAAAAGAGCCTTTAATTGGAAAAAGCCATGTTGATGTTATGGTCGCAGGAAATGAAATTGAAGGCGACTTGGCAGGAATTAAAGAGTTCATTAAAAACCAGGAAATGTTTTTGAACGTAAAGGAGAATGAAGCTGTTTTTGTTGATGATGAAAATCAGAATGGGCTTAAGGTTTATGATTATCTGAATAATGATGCCAATAAAGCGCATTATAAAGAGAATAGTGATGAATTCAAAAGGATTGTTGGGAATGCGCTGAATGATGAGATGTTTAGCACAACTGACAGGACTGTTGTAACTTTTGATGGGGTTAGCTTAAGATTAAGAAATCTCAGAGCTAATTTTTCAAATGATTTTGTACAATATTTAAATTCAAGCGGCGTTCCAACTGAAATTCCTGTTGTTTTGGCAAGAGGGATACACAGCAACCTGACCTCTTGGGAAGTTTTGGCTGGCGAGTTTGCAAATGAAGGAAGAGATGCTTGGCTTATAGAAATAACAGGAGGTCCCGGACAGGATTGCGATACGTGCCCAAACTATAACTTTTCAGACTTGACCGATAATTATTGGCCTGCCCTGATTAACGGAGTTCTTAATTTTACAGGAAAAGAGAAAATACAATACGTTGGCCACAGCAACGGCGGAAGAGTTGCGATTGTTTCTTTGGCTAACGGAAAAGTAAATACTAATAAAATTGATACGCTGATTGGAGTAGCTGTCCCAAGCGCTTTTGAAGGATACTCAACATTCGGAGATTATTTCGGTTCTTATGGGGGGGAGATAATGAATGATTTAAGCGATAAGAATCATGTTACAATGACGGAAATAGGCAATAAATTAAGGAGATCATGCTTAGCAAATTTTGAATTTAGTTGCACAATTCTCACCTTAGGTTTAAAATCAGAAAGTAAAATGTCATTTAACATGGATAAACAATATTATTTATGGATTATTAATACCACGGACGAACAAATTGGAAAAAATTTGCAACTCGATAATTTTTATTTAATACAGGGATGGGTTCGTGATAATAGGTACAAGGGCAATGAATATGTGAACATAAGCCATGATTATATTGTTACAGGTCAGGATCAAGATGCTATTTTTAACAATATAATCTCATCAAATAAAAAACATTACAAAGTCTGGGGTGCTCACACTGCTGGCTGGAGTTCCGTCTCAGTTCCAGATGGGGATTTTACCAAAAGTATTATAAAGGACGCATTAAATAAAAAATCATTAAATAATTATAAATCAAATGAAATCAACTCAAGTTAAAAATAATAAACTTTTAATTGGAAGTGATCAAAACTTATTAAAAAAGAGCCTAATTTCTGGAATTATTGGTTTTTTATCTTGGAGTTTTATTTTTATATTTTTTTTCCCTCTTGCTGGATACTACAAGTTCAGAGAGACCTATAACCTTGAGTTATTGGTATTATTACAAAATCCAAACTTTTACATAAAATCACTTTTCGTCGGATTTATCTTCTTCCTCTTCTTCTACCTAACCCTAAAATACAAAGAACAATCACAATTAGCTAAAATAACAATGTGGCTGGGAATAATTGGATATACTTTATTTTATCTAGGATATTTATTTTTGTTGTTTTTCTTCCGATTTACAGACTTGTAATTCTAAGAGTTAGAAACCTTAAGCCAGATTTTACCAGCGATTATTTATTGTATCTGAATTCAAGCAATGATATTTCAATGCCTGTTGTAATGAGCGGAGGGATTTGGGCAGATATTACTTCATGGCAGGAATTAGGCTCTGAATTATCAAGCAATGGAAGAGATGTCTGGCTTGTTGAAATTACCGGAGGGCCAAATACTGAATGCTCTGATTGCATCAATTACAACTATACGGATTTAGTTGATGATTTCTGGCCTGCATTGATTGCATCAGTTCAGGGTGTAACCGGCAGAAACAAAATCCAATATGTGTCGCATAGTAATGGCTGCAGGACAGCACTGGACTCATTGAGTAATTGGAGCGTTAGCGGCAAATTGAATGTGGGGAAAGTTATTTATAATGGAACAGAACTTAATCTTACAATGCTCCCAAATCCCGTTGACACATTTGTAGGCGTCGCCTGCCCCGGAAACTTCTCTGAACTAAGCTACTTCGCAAGGCAGGTTAATTTATCAGGAGGGGTTGCTATTGAGAGGATGAGGGAGAAGAATAATATGCATCCTAAGTTTGGAGATGTTGCGCATGAGATGGAGAGCGTATCTGGGGAGGTTGTTGGAGTCAGTAGATTTTTAGATAATCCAAGATTATCATTGAATTTATTTCAGCAGTATTATGATTGGATAAGGAGCGATGAAGACAGGCAGCCCGGGAATCGTTTGGAGATTAATTATTTTACATTAATCATGGGAACCAAGGGACTTTTTAACAGTAATGATGACTTAATTGTGCCAATTAAAGATGAAAATTCAATTTTTAATAAAATCAAATCAAATAATAAGCTTAATATAAGTGTTAATACTATACATATAGGGATGCCAAAAAACCCCCAAGTTAAAGAATACGTAAAAAAATCTTTGGGAAAAACAATTTACTAAAATGAATAATGAATTCAAAAATATATTAAAGAAATATTTATTAGTTGGATTATTATTTTCAGTATTCCTTTTAATCATTAACTCTTTTGTTAGGGCTAGTTCATTCCCACCAGTAGAATTTGGTAGATCTTTAATTTATTATATACCATTTATAATAATTGGTTCTTTGTTATTTTTATTATTGGGCTTTATGAACTATAAACTCAAAATCAAGAATTTTAGTATTTATCATATTTATATTATATTGGCTATCCTATTTTTGATTTTCTTAATTGTGATGTTATTGATATTATATATTATGAACTTTGCATTATCTTTTTTAGGATCCTTTTAAGAATTGCTTTGAGTTATTAAATTTTAACTTAACTTCCTCTGCCTCTCCGTCTTCCCTCCCTCCGTCACCGGCTTATCATCCTTATGCCATCCGGAATAGTACATCAATCTTTTTTCTTTTGGAAGCTGGAGCAAAGGCTTCTTTTTCTTCTTTGCTTTCTCGTATTCCACTTCTTTTTCAAGGATTTTTAATAGGCGCTCATCCATAGTTTAACGCAAAGAATTGGGAATATTTTAATCTTTTGCCAAAAACATAGCAAATTTTATTAACTAATGCAGATGAAGAAAGTAAAATGAATAAGAAGGAAGCAATTGAACTTGTAAAAACTGGAGAAGGATATACTCTTGAGTTTAAAGAAGCTTTCAATAGTTCTATTGGCAAAGAGATATGTGCTTTTGCAAATGCATCTGGCGGAAAAATCATTCTTGGTGTAATAGATGACGGCTCAATAAAAGGCTTTAAGCTGACTAATTCAATGAAGTCGCAAATTCAGGATATTGCAAGAAATATGGATCCTGCATTTAATGTCACGGTTGAACAAGTTTCTGATGTGGCAGTTGTTTATGCAGGGGAAGGAAAAGAAAAGCCGTATTTTGTTGGAGGTCATTGTTATCTTCGGCAGGGATCAAATTCACAACAGCTAAAAAGGGATGAAATCAGGAGTTTTTTTCAAAAAGAAAACCTTATACAGTTTGATCGGAAGGCAAATAAGGACTTTGATGAAGCTGATTTTGACAACAATTCATATGCCTCATTCACAAAGAAGACAGGGATTGATAATTCACTCCAGAAAGAGCATGTTCTAAAGAACCTTGGATTAATTACTGAAGGGCGGATGAATAATGCAGGCGTGCTGTTCTTCTCAAAAAATATTGGGCGGTATTTCCTGAACTCGGTTGTCGGATGTGTTCTGTACGCAGGCAGGACAAAAACAAAGATTTTGGACAAACAAGAGCAGGAAAATGATTTTATTTCAAACTTAAGTGATGCAGTGAGATTCCTATTAAGAAATCTAAGAACAGAGTACATAATAGAAAAAATAGAACGGGAAGAAAAACCGGAAATACCAGAAGAAATTTTAAGAGAGTTAATAGTGAATGCTATGGTGCATAGAGACTATTTTTCAAATGGCAGGGTTTTAATTGAAATATTTGCAGATCGTGTTGAAATCTCAAATCCGGGCGGATTATTGTTTGACAAAAAAGAGTTTGGAAAGATAAGCCTTGCAAGAAATCCATTACTGGCAGACATGGTTCTGCGCCTTGGGCTTGTTGAGAAAGTCGGCTCTGGTATAAACAGGATCAAAGAGTCATTAAAAGACAGAGTGGAATTTGAAACATTTCCGGACTGGTTCAGGGTAGTTGTGAAGAGAGAAGCTGCGGGGAAGTTGGGTGAAAAGTTGGGTGAAAAGTTGGGTGAAAAGTTGGGTGAAAATCAACAAAAAATAGTAAATCTGATGATGAGTGATAAGTTCATCTCAATACCTCAACTTGCTGATGCTATCAAAATAAGCACAACAGCAGTCGAGAATAACATTGCAAAGCTCAAACAAAAAGGGATTATCCATAGAGTCGGCCCGGATAAAGGCGGCAAATGGGAGATAGTAAGGAGATGAATGTGAATAAAATGAATCAAAATCTTGCTTCTACTGATATTAAAGTTTCTGAGGCGGAAGCATGAACACTTTATCCAAAGAAGATGCTTTGTTATTTCATAAGCTCATGGACTCCCTGCTGTTTTTTGTGAACAAGAAAACAGGCATAATCAAAAATGCAGGCACTTTAAAAGAGCTGCGCCAGCGCGATGTTCAAGAAACTGCGCCACTCAGGAAAAAGGTGTTCTCTGACAAATACAATTTTATAGAAACATACCTGCAAGAAAATCCAGATAGCCTAAATAAAGAAGAGCTTGCAATCATAGCATCATGGAAAAAATACAAGTCTGGAAAATTCTTCGTAACAAAGCATGCCAAAGAATACAGCTTATTCTTCAGTTCAGAGAGCCAGAAAGTGTATGGCGTCACGGGAATAACCGATTCATTTGAGGAAAAGTTTGACGGATATGCGCCAATTCTGCTTGAAATAATTTTAATTCCATTTAGGGAAACTATTATCTATGATGGATTATTTAATTCATACAATATACATTTTGGCGGAGGAATACGGAAGTCATTAAAGCAGGAATCAGAAGAAGCAATCCAAACGTTTGGCATTATCACATCTTTAGATCAGCCTACAATAAAAAAAGAGCAGAATGGCGAGGAAACGCTGCGCTTTTACATGAAGTCCTTAGAAAATAAGATGAGATATGAAAAAGAAATAAAAAAGTTAAAGAATAAGTCAAAAGAATTAGAAGCAGTCTATTATCAGGAGGAAGCAAGAGACTTTGCAAGGCATCCAAAAAAAGAATTTAAGGAACATGGAATAAAAGGGCACTTCGCAGTTTTAATACATAGTGTTATCGCAAGCGGGCAATCAGAAATAGAATTAAAGGATAACATTTCAAAAATAGTTCCTGAGAATAAACATTCGTGGATTTACAAATTCAAACTATGAGGAACTACAATGACAAACCATTACTCCGAAGATGAACTTGTTGAACAGTTAGCAATAGATGTGTTTATCAAAGAGATTAATCATTGCTCTTGAGAATGTCAAGAAGTATTTCAGCACTTCTATGACAATTATTTTGGAGACAGGCAAAGCATATTTGTAAAAGCATACTGAACTGGCTAGAAAGATGCAATCTTAAAGGGGTTGGTTATGAGATTACAACAGCTTATCTTAATGCTTATTTTATTGGTTACATCTGCACATGCGTACTGGCAAACCTACCAAAACGATTTAGCTAATTCCGGCGCTTCAAACGGGACAGGCTACTTTCCCTTAATGACATCAAATTTCTCAAATGATGATTTCGGAATGGATTTCCAGCCTTTAATCGGAGATTTGGACGGAAAAGGGAGCAGTAAAATTGTTATTTTCTCAAATAATTCGCTTATAATTTTTAACCGCGAATTGGAAATAATGAAAAAAATAAAAGTAGGGGGGATTTTAGGCCAGCCGGCGCTGTTCGATTACGACAACGACGGATTAAATGAAATAATCTTCAATGCAGAGCAGAATACAACAGATTATTTTTTTGCTTATAACTACAATAACTCAAATCTAAGCCAGAAGTTTAACATTAGTTTAAGCAATAAGGCCAATTTCAGCGGGATTAAGTGCCTGCACCTTGATTTAACTCCAATTTGCGTTTTCAAGGACACGGCAAATTATGTGCATATAATTAATCTGAATTCCAAAGTTGATGATTTTTATTTCATTTCCGATTCAAATGAAAGATTCCAGACAGTTCCTGCAATAGGCGACATAGACAATGACGGAAGCACGGAAGCTGTATTCTGGCTGAACAATGACAGCATAGGCAGCTACGGATTGGCCGCGTTTGACTTAAGCAACAGAAGCATGAAGAGAAGCTTTGGCATCAATGGAATAATCAAGGATGTGTTTTTTCCAAGCCTTGAAAACGCCTTTACCTTAAAAGGCCACCCTGTATTAGTTGATTTGAATAATGACCGTAAATTGGAAGTTGCAGTAAGCGTGTTTTACGACAGCTCCTTGCCTGCAGGAGAGCAAAATACTGACAGGTATACTGAGCTTTTTGTTTATGATGCCAACGGAACGAAACTTTTTTCAAAGTGCGAGGTTAATACAGTTTTAAACTCAGGCTGCAACGAAGGCTTAGGCAACCGTGACCAGTGGGATGGAACAAATCCATTTGTTATTGATTTTGATAAAAACGGAATTGACGATGTGTGTTTCATTAAAGATGTAAAAAGTGGAGGCATCTTTTCCTATATGGCCATGAACTGCTACAACTACAGCGGCGATGAAATCGCAAAAGTATTCCTGACCGGTGACGGGCACGGAATACAGGGCAATGCAATAGCTGCAGACATGAACAGCGACGGTGAAAAAGACATTGTGCTCCGCCACAAGGTTTATTCCGCCAATGGCACATCCATCTTTAAAATCAATAATGTAGAGGGGCAGCAGCTCATTCCAGCTGACCTAGACGGAAACAACGGCCTGGACTTGCTCTGGACATCTGGCAGCCAGACAAAAGTTTTCCTGGACAATAATAATTACACATTAGATTTGGAAGCATCAGCGATTAATTTCTTTAAATTCAATAAAACCCATATAAATGCAACATCTGCAATAAAAAATAAAGGCCAGGCCGAGGCAAAGAATGTTAAGGCTGTAATCTATAATACGCATACAATGGAGAATGCAACCTTTCTTCTCGGCATAAAGAAAGGAAGGAATGTGACAATTGGCGCTGTGATGGGATTTGTTGAAGATGAGAATGCCTATGTGATTGTGGATTATGACAATGAAATAAATGAAAGCAACGAGAACAACAATGACGCATTTAAGAAATTCTTAGGCCTGCCTTATGTTTTTGTCGGCTTGAGGCAGGAAGAGTACAATATTCTTTCTTTTCTTGAGCCTGTAATAATTGATTATGTTAAGAATAAGCTCATTTCAGGTTATTACACTGATAGCGAGAATGGGGCAGATGTAAGAGTTTATGTAGGAAAGGGCAGCACATTTAACAAAAATAATAATCCGTCTTTTCGCAATGACTTTGGAGCAGGCTATGATTACGGGAATGTTATATATAATGATAAGGCTGGAATAAACCCCTACAGCGCAATAGTTTTGGGAGTTAAAAAAGAGCCTTTAATTGGAAAAAGCCATGTTGATGTTATGGTCGCAGGAAATGAAATTGAAGGCGACTTGGCAGGAATTAAAGAGTTCATTAAAAACCAGGAAATGTTTTTGAACGTAAAGGAGAATGAAGCTGTTTTTGTTGATGATGAAAATCAGAATGGGCTTAAGGTTTATGATTATCTGAATAATGATGCCAATAAAGCGCATTATAAAGAGAATAGTGATGAATTCAAAAGGATTGTTGGGAATGCGCTGAATGACAGCATGTTCAATGAGATTAATTATAATGTAACAACTGCAAACAATGTGATTTTAAGAGTAAGGAATCTCAAGCCTGATTTCAGCAGCGATTATTTATTGTATTTGAATTCTAGCAATGATATTTCAATGCCCGTTGTAATGAGCGGAGGGATTTGGGCAGATATTACTTCATGGCAGGAATTAGGCTCTGAATTGTCAAGCAATGGAAGAGATGTCTGGCTTGTTGAAATCACCGGAGGCCCAAGTACAGAATGCTCAGACTGCATCAACTACAACTATACTGACTTGGTTGATGATTTCTGGCCTGCATTGATTGCATCAGTTCAGGGTGTAACTGGCAAAAGCAAGATTCAGTATGTTGCCCACAGCAACGGATGCAGGACAGCGCTGGATTCTTTAAGCAACTGGAGCTCAACTGGAAAAATTAATGTAGGGAAAGTTATTTATAATGGAACTGAAATAATTTTGAATATGACTTTAAACCCCGTTGACACATTTGTAGGCGTCGCCTGCCCCGGAAACTTCTCAGAACTAAGCTACTTCGCAAGGCAGGTAAATCTATCAGGAGGGGTTGCTATTGAGAGGATGAGGGAGAAGAATAATCTACACATAAAAATAGGCGAAATTAGTCATGAGATGGAAAGTTCTTTAGGCGAAGTAGTTGGTATAAATAGATTCTTTGAAAATCCGAAAATATCATTAAACTTATTCCAAAATTACAATAGTTGGATAAGCTCGAACGAAGATAAACAACCAGGTTCTAACTTACATTTTAATTATTTTACATTAATTTATGGAACTCAGGGATTTTTGTCAAATAATCAAGATGATTCGATAGTTCCAATAAAAGATGAAGTAAAAATATTTAGCAACATAGGGGCAGATAGTAAAATTTTAAGAAATGTTAGCAGAAGACATACAAGAATGATAGAAGACTCTCAGGTCAAGAATTTAGTAAAATCTTCTTTAGATAAAAATATTTATAAAAACCCTTAATTATAAAACAAACATGGAAATTAAAAATAAATTAACAAAAATAACAACTCTAATTGGATTTATTTTAGGTTTGATGATAATATGGTGGTATAACCTTAATAATAAGGTGGGTAACTCTGGCTCATTATACCTGTTCATTATAATGGCAATTTATGTATTATATGGGTTTCTTATTGGTTTTTTATACTATTTATTTAGAAATAGGAAATGGCTAAATACGAAAGGAATTATCTTATATACCTTACTTTTAATTATAATGACAGCTTTATTATTATTTTCAACTTATGTCTTATTTTTTGCGTTGGATTTCACTAGTGGTTATTAAAAATCAAATTGTTTTTGCTTCTTTTTCTGAAAAAGAAGGTATTTTTGATTAATTTATAATTATTCTTTCTACTTCTTGTTTTGCTTTTTTTAATTCTTCTTTTGCTTCTTTCTGCAACTGCTCTGCTTTCTGCATTCGCTTTTTTACTTCTTCAGCGATTTTGTTTTGAACAGCAAGAGGTGGCAAAGGGATTTTAACATTTCCTAAATCTTCTGGATATAAATGAGAAGTTTGCCCTCTCTTTTCTCTATTGATAAAAAGGTAATACTCGTTTAATTTTAATATTGCTAAAAGATAGTATGGATTAATTTTTTCTATGTCCGCTCTAATGTTTATCAATTCTCCAACAAAAAATATCTTTTTATTTTTAAGGTTTTGAGGAATTTCTACTACGCTGGGATTTTTGCCCAGATATTCACTTTGATGAGCTGAAGACAAAAGTAATATGTCTACATCTTTAATGGTCTTAACCGCAGGAATATCCCCTTTAAAGTAAGATAGATTGCCCCACCGTATTTTATTATTCTTTAAACATTTTACTTTTAAGATTAAATTGCCTTCTTCTGCATAATCTTCTTTTGTGGGGGTTTTACCATTAAATATATTTTCGGCAACGTCTTTTAATTTGACTAATTTTATCTTACTCTTATCTAAATCTGCCAGAAGTCTTTTAAATTTAGGATTCAAATAATAGGGGTCACTTCTGTTGTTCTCTAATTCCTCTGAATTTATGCAGTATATTTTATCTTCTTTTATTGGTGAGAACTTTATTCCCAATTCTTTAAGAACATAATCGTTGAGAGAGTCAAGAAGTTTCTGAGCTTCAGATTCTTTATATTTTCTCACTTCTCTTATCTTTTTCATTTGTTCAACAATCTTATTCTGTATTGATGCTGGTGGGATTGGTATGAGTAAATTCTCAACTTCTTCTGTTTGTAATCTTGGCAAAGTATTTCCAGTCATTAAGTAAGAAGTCTGATTAACTATTAGTTGAGAATTAAGAAAACAGAATAAATACATTTTATCGCATTTTTTTGCCTTCAAAACATGAAATTCAGTAGAACAAACTCCATCAAATTCTGCAAAATAAACTTTATTGAGATATGGTCTTAATTTTGGGAATAAAATATCTCCTTTTTCAAATTTAAGAGCAGTTCCAAAACTTTCTTTTTCTTCTTCTGATGAGATAAAAATTCCTGTATTAGATTCGATATTCTCTAATCCAATATAAATTAAATCGTCTGCTTTTGATTTAACTAACTTTTTGCTAAATTCTACAACTTCTTTAAGAGCCAATAACTGAAATCTCGAAGATTTAATCTTCTTAATTGTATTCAACCTAATTGGATGGTACGGAGATGGATCAATTCTTCCCTCAATTTCATCAGCATAAACAATAAAGCATTCCATCTTATCCACCAAAATAATCATTCAAGTTTTTTCTTCGTTTAATAGCAAATTCTTTGATTTCCAATTTATACAAAACTGCATTTTTATATCTGGCTCTTGTTTTGACCCACACCCTTTCCCCAAGTATGTCTTTAATCTCTTGAAGGTTTAAATGAGATTCAAACTCAACAGATAAGGATTCTTTCCCGCCCTCTAAAGTAAATCCGAAAGTATCTTTATTTATATCGACTCTTGATAAATAACCAAAGAATTCCTCTTCATAAGTTTCATAAATCGATTGCCTGTCTAATTCTTTAAGATATTCTTTTGCGTAATCCTTTTCTCTAAATTCTGCTTCAGTATACACATTTGGATCTGAAACAGAAGAAATAATAATTTTGTCTCCTTCTTGTTTTAATGGATTAATAATCTGATTGACATTTTTAACAAAGTAAAAATTATTAGTCATCTTCTCAATTTTTATATTATCTTTTAAAGTTTCTTTCTTTTTCAGGATATGATTAAATAGCCCAATAACGCACCCAATTACGATACCTTCAACTATTGGACTGGTTAATACAACCGTAATAATTTCTTGAAATGAACCTTTTTTAACTTTGAGATAAATTTTCAAGCTTTTTGAGTCAGATGGTGTTTGTTTTTCCTTGTATAATTCATCAAATAAATCCCTAATTAAGAATTCTGTTGATTTTAATTGCTTTCTTAAATCATTAATTTCTATCCTATTTTCAAAGGATGGTCCTTGATAAATAATGTTAAATTCTTCAGTAGTATTCAGTTTGTTATTAAACAAATCAGTAGGATTTTCTACCACACCTAAACCCCCTTATACCCTTTAGGATTCTTCTCAAACTTCCCGTATTCTTCCAGAATTGTGTTTAAGTCGTTGATGGGGTCTTTCCTTCCTGTTGCATCATAGCCGATATGCTCGGCAATTGACATAAAGATAGGATAGTTTCCAGATTTTTCATTGTCTTTTTTCTTTCTCAAAAACACAAGAGAGGATTTAACCCCCGCTCCAAAGTGCATAAATGCAAATTGAGGCAAACTAACAACTGCTACAATTTGCGACTTTTCCATCAAGAAATCTCTAACATATTGTAAAGAGGAATTTGTTAAAATTCCATCTGGCAGGACGATCGCCATTTTTCCATTTGGCTTTAGAAAGTCCAAGCATCTTTCTATAAACAAAATTTCTGTTTTCTGATTTTGTTTGTCTTTGCTCAATTCGTATTTGTCTAAATAATCTTTTTCTGTGGATTTAACAATCGCTCCGAATGGTGGATTTGTCAAGAGAATGTCAAAACTATTTTTCTTAAATGCCTTGTGCGTTTTTGTAATCTCATCAATATTTTTTAATGAATCTGTGCTGATGATGTTCGTATGTCCATCATCATGGATAATCATATTCATCTTGCAAACTCTTGCTATCTTATCGCCTATCTCAATTCCATAAAGATTATTCATGGCAAACTTATGCCAATGCTCCTGAGCTTCCAATGAGTCATAATTTGATTCTACAAATTTTCGTACTCTATCGAGAGTATTAAGCAGAAAACCGCCAGAGCCACAAGCAGGGTCTATAACTAAATCACTTTTTTCTGGATTCATCATTTCAACGCAGAAATTAATTATTTCTCTAGGTGTAAAATACTGCCCCATTTTTCCTTTGAAGAAATCTTCCATAAACCGCTCAAAAGCAACGCCTTTTGTATCTAAATCAATCTTGTTTATGGCTAACTCCTGCAAATGCTCAACAACATTATAAACTATTTTTGGCTCTAATCTTATGTCATCTTTAAAAACTTCTGCATCTTCCTTTTTTGCTTTAAGATAAATTGCATTTATTCTCTCAAAAACTTCTTCTGCGGATTCATGCGTTCCAATCTGGAAACTGTAAGTTTCGCCTTTCTTTGTTGTTTTTTCATCTCGCAGTTTGCAGAAAAGAAGTTTTGAAACTTCGTCAAAAGCCGTTGTCGGGTCTAATTTTCCACCCTGCCAGATTGTATTGTGTGATTTTTCCAACGCCCTTATTAATTCATCTCTAGAAACTTCTTTTAATTCTTTGTCCGCTTCACCTTTGACGAATTTGTATTTTGGCGTTTTTCCGTATTTCTTCGGAATGTCTGCAATAACATTTTTTTCTCTTTCACTTGGCTTAAATCCTGAAACATCAAAAGCAGTTTTAGTAATGCCTGCAATGACAGAGGCAAACTTTGCCCTTAAACTGTTCGCATTTCCAAACGCCTGCTCAATTGCCTGTTTAAATTCAGCGTCAGTTATTCCGTCTTTCTTGCACTCAATAACAAGATACTCTGCTCCCTCTTCATCATATACAACAATATCTGCCCTGTCTTCTGGCGTTCTTCTTGGAACTGTAACCTCGATGTCTATATTTTTGGTTGAATAATCATAATCTAAAACAAGCTCACAGAAATAAGAAGCCCTTACTTTTTCTTCTGGATTTTTAAAAGAAGTTGAATAATCCCTCTTGCAGTAATAAGCTACTTTTGAACCATCAATTTCTACTTTAATAATTCCTTTATCTATCCCTCTTTGTATATTCCTCATAAAAATGGAATCGCGATTATTTGCTTTAGTCATCTTACCCTCTAATGTAATACATTTACAATGTATTTACAACAGGTAACCGAAAAGTCATATATAAAACATTCGTTTACAATCCATTGACAATGGTTAACAAATACACAAATGTGGCACTGCCAGAAGAACTAATCCATGAAATAGATAAAGTCGTAAAAGAAAGCGGATTAGGTTACACATCTCGAGGCGAGGTTGTAAAAGAGGCGGTGCGAAGATTTTTGAAAGAACTAGCAGAGTACAAACAGATTAAGAGAAAATAGTTAGGCTAGTTTTAGTTTCTAGAGGTGATTCTTTCTATCATCCCATAGTTCAAACACCCAACCCCTTTCATCTTGAAAAGGTGATTAAATTTTAACTCAGCTTTGTTTGTTTCTCAATTTTCCCTTCTTCCGTCACTGGCTTATCATCCTTATGCCATCCGGAATAGTACATCAATCTTTTTTCTTTTGGAAGCTGGAGCAAAGGCTTCTTCTTTTTCTTCTTTGCTTTTTCGTATTCCACTTCCTTTTCAAGGATTTTTAATAGGCGTTCATCCATAGGTTGATGCAAAGAATCGGGAATATTTTAATCTTTTGCAAAATTCCTTCTAATCAACCAAAACATTTATATATCAAATATGGATAATATTATCTAAAAATGGATAATAAGCTAAAGATTATGAGCTATTTAGGAAAAAATATTGGAAAATCTTTCACAATGCATGAACTGAGCAGTTTAATCCGAATCCCTTATGCCACATTCCACAGGACAATAAGCAAAATGCCTGACTTAATCATAAAAGAAAGGGCAGGAAAGGCAATTTTAATAGAAATAAAAGCGCCAAATCCCATAATCAAGCCATACCTTGCAATTTCATCCGAAGAAGAAAAGAAAGAATTCTTAAAAAAATCCCCCTTAATATCAAAAATCTCCTCTGAGATAGAATCAAATGATATAGTAATCCTATTCGGAAGCTACGCAAAGAAAACAGAAAATGAAAAAAGTGATATAGACTTGATGATAATAAACAAGGGCGGAAGCAAAACAATCTCTTTCTCAAAATACGAAACATTGTTTAAAAAGAAAATAAACCCCATCTTCATAACAGAAAAAGAATTTAAACAAATGCTGAAAGAAAAAGAGGAGAATGTCGGAAAACAGGCATTATCAAATCACATAATCTTAAATAATCCTGAAAAGTTCTGGGAGCTGGTTATTTATGGAATTTAACAAAGCAGAATACAAAAGATTATTCAATGAAGGTTTTGCGGAAAAGCAAAATCCATGATAAATTTCAGAAAATAGAAAAATTCAAGCAGGCTGAAATAGGAATTATTCCTGAATACTCGAAAAAAAATAAAAAATGAACAGGTTCATGTATATAGATGAAAGCGGGGATTTGGGAGAAAAGGAAGGATGCTCAAGGTTTATAATAATCTCTGCTCTGTTGGTTGATAATCCGGCTCCTTTGGAAAGAATAATAAAAAACATGCGAAGGCACAAGTTCAAAAAAGAGCTTAGGGTATTTTCTGAATTCAAAGCGAATAACCTTAAAGATGAAACAATAAAATATGCGCTCCAGCAGCTTAATTTGGTTAAAAATGCGCAAGTTTTCCATATGATTTTGGAAAAGAAAAAGTTATACAGCGATTTCTTAAAGAATGACGGGCACAAGTGCTATAATTTTGTGGCAGGAAAACTGGCAAGAAATATTATTTTACAGGGAGTGGATGTTGAAATAAGAATTGACAAGTCAAAAGGAAAACAGATGCTTCAGGGAGATTTCAACCAATATTTTGAAAAATGCTTAAGAGAAAAATCCCAAATATACAAAGTTACAATCCAGCATAGCTATTCGCATGCATGGTCGGGGCTGCAATTTGCTGATTTGCTTGCTTGGGCGGCATTTCAGAAAGTTGAGCATAATAATTCAGAATTCATTGATATTTTACAGATACAGCAAGAGGTATACCATGTTTGGTAGAAAAAACAGAACCAAACAGAACTCCTTGCGTGCACCATACGGTACACTGCCTGCCTGGTTTTACCTGTTAAACTAGAGTGGAGCATCAAAAATATATAAAACTTTCCTTTTTGGCTTATAACATGGAAATTGACATAAAATGTTTAAATTGCGGAAAGGTAACAAAAAATTTTGAATTGGGAGAAATGTTCTATTTGCCTGAAAATGCATCTGAAACATTGGTTGTGAAAAATCAAATAATCTGCCCTAAATGCAGGAAAGACATAAGCGATGAAAAATGTTCAGTCAGGGCAAATGAACTGCTGATGCGGCTTGTAGCAGCAAATATCTGTCTGTCAGCAGGGGATCTGCCAAAGCATCTCCAAGGTGCTTTTCCATTGCTAAAAAGAGATTATTCTCTTTTTAAGGGTAATTGCCAAGCCAGGCTAAAAATGGCTAATCGGCTTTGATATGGAGATCATCGAAAGAATAATAATGCCAGAAACTAAGATGTCTAACAACCCAGAGCATACATACCAGATAACCCAGATTATACTTGAAGCAATAAAAAACACAAAAGCCGGAAAGCACAGGCTTGCAGAATTTTTAAAAGGCTCCAAGGCAAAAGATGTTGCTCATTTAAGCAGCAATATTGGTTATGGCGGCTTGCTCTGGCATGATATTGGAACGATTATGGGATTCATAGAGCAGCTTGAAAGAATGGAGCTCATAAAGAGAACAGCTATTTTGGATTATTATTCTGCATTGGAGCTGACAGAAGCAGGCGAGAAAATTCTGGATGAAAAAATTAAAATCGAGCTGCAGATTGTCAAGAAAGAAAAGCCGGTTACTGTCGGCGAAACCGAAAGGCTGACTTATGATATGTTTAAAAAAGGCGCATCAGCAGAGCAAATAGCAAAACAAAGAAACCTGGCAGTATCAACAATTTATGGCCACTTATACGGCCTTGTTGCGAATAATTATCTCTCAAGCTCAGATTTCATCCCGGAAAATGTAATCGCTCAGGTTCTTAAAGCAAAAAACAAGCTGCCGGCAGGGTTTAAATTAAGGGAAATTAAGGAAATTCTTGCGGAATATATATCATACAATGAAATTAAATGCGTTCTTGCTGACAAAAACGCAATCATAAAAAAAGAATCAGAAGATGAGGAAGGCGAACTCTGGTCAGGCGGGTATTTTGCAGAAACCGCAGATCCGGGAGACTTAAAAAATAAAATGAGAACTTTTCATATGAAGCATGACGAGGAAATGAATTACAGCTGCAAAGAATGCAGCAAAAAAATTTCAGCGCACAATAGAGACTGGCATAATGCAATGTGCGATGGCTGTTTTGATAAAAAATATTTTCCTGATAATTCTTAATTATTTTTTTAAAAGGCGCGGCAACCGGAGCCTATTTTCAAAAAGGGTTTTTTGACAATTAAAATTAGTGTTCAGCATCCGCTTACCACCCCCGATAGCCAAGCTAAAGCCCATATATACTGCTCTTTCTCAGCCAGGAAAACCTATTATGATTTTCTATAGAACCATTTAATTTTTTTAAAAACCATTTGGTTTTAGAAAAGTTTATATAGTTTCATGCAGAACCATTGTGTATGAAGCAGGTAAAATTCAAAAAAACGGAATTTTTGGAGATAAATGACGCCTACAGGAAAGTCATGTACTGGTTTTTTTCTTTCCCGACAAAGGAAGTCAGCTTAAATGACATCACAAAGCTGGCAGGCATCTCGAAAAGCACAGCCAACAAGGTTGTTACTCAGCTTGCAAATGAAGGATTCTTAAAAATAAGTCCGCTTGGAAAGATATGGAGAATTTCCTGCAATCAGCAGCACATATTCAACACCATGAGGAAAATTCCTTACAATCTTGAGCTGATTTACGGCTCCGGAATAATAGGGGCAGTCCTGAAAAACACAGAAAACCCAAGGGCAATAGTGCTTTTTGGCAGCTACAGGAAAGGCGACGATACTGACAATTCAGATATAGACATTGCTGTGGAAACATTTGATGACGAAGAAATAAAAATATTGGATTTGGGAAACGTTCCTATTTTGGGATACAGGCAAAACGTAAAAGTGCATCTTGTAAAGTTCGCAAGAAACAGGATTGATTTAAACCTGTTCACAAACATTGCAAACGGAATTGTGCTCTACGGCTTATTGGAGGTGCGCCAATGAAATACAAGATGCCTGACAGAAAAAATGCGGCAAGCATCATAGAATCTGCCAAAAAAACAATGGATTTTACGCTGACTCTCGAAGTTGATGAGAATTCCGCAATAACAATAACCAGGAACATATACGAGTGCTTTAGGTCATTGGGCGATGCAATTTTGGTAAGCAAGGGGATTAGCGCCGAAGATCACGTGCTTCCAATAAAAGAAGTGTCCGCATTAAAAATCGAATCGGAAAGGCCCATATCACTTGTTGAGAACCTGAGAAGGTTAAGGCATAACATTAATTATTACGGATACAATCCGAAAATTGCCGAAGTGAATGATGCAATCTCTTTGGCTAAATCCTGCTTTTACATGGCATATCAAAAAATAAAAAACGATATAAGGTAAATACACATTACTCAGAAATTTCAATTCACTTAAACCCTTCCTGCTCTTTCTCAACCAAAGAAAACGGAGTCTGGTCAAAAAGTACTTTCAGCCCATCAGGCCCGATAGTAACGGGATATACATCAAGGGAATGATCCTGGCCTCTTACCTTTGCAACTGTCAAAACTCTTTCAAAGTAGCTTCCTTTCCTTATTCTGGATAATAAAATGATTCCCTCAAAGACAAAATCCATCATGTCGTAAGTCAGCCTGTCAAAATCAGTTGTCGGCCTTTCAGAAACCGAAAGAAAAGTTACTCCAGCCATTCTCATTTGCTGTATGAAGATAAGAACCTGCCTCCTGAACTCCATCTTGTTGCCGTCAAGCCTCGGATAAAGGTACTCAAAGAAAATCAATGAGTCAAGAGCCAGCCTTTTGATATTGTTCTTCTTGATTGCATCCAAAAGGCCCTTTATGGACGATATCCCTCCTTTTAATGTTGCAATCGGCTTCTGGACGAAGAATATCTTTCCCTTGTCCACCATGGACTTCAGGTCATTCATCCCTAGGTTCTTTGCGCTTTGGTCAAGGACATCCAGGCTTTCTTCTGTAGTAATGAAAATCCCGTTCTCGTTGTAATCCTTTGCGCCGTAATAGATGAACTGCAGCGCCAACAGCGTCTTTCCGGTTCCGGGCGCTCCAGTAACAAGAATCGAAGAATTTCTCCTAAGCCCCCCTTTAAGCACATGGTCTAATCCGGGCACTCCTGTTTTTATAAGCTCAACTTGCAAATTATCACCCTCTTTTGCATAAACTGGATTACACTACTATAAAAGATTTATGGTTTTGGATTTTATTATGAATGCACATATAGATTCCAGCCCCAATAATAAAAAAATCCAAAATAATCTTGGGGGGAATACTGGATTCCTGCTCTTTATGTTTTAGTGTTGTTCCCCACCCCCTTGCGGATTTTTTGCTGAATTGAGCCCCATATTTTAATTTTTTAGCCAAAAACATCGAAATCTTTATAAACCCTTAATATTATTTAATCGTTTTAAAGCGTTTTAAAGCGTTTTAAAGCAGTTTTAAGCAATTTTAAACTTATTTAATCTTATGCAAGCGACGGAAAAGACTAAAGAAGAATTTGTAAGGTATATCAGAAAGACCGGCACTTCTCTAGGGATCAACATACCGTTTGAAGTTCTGGATGTCATGAATCTCAAAGAAAACGACATAGTCAGGGTTACAGTTGAGAAGATAAGGAAAGGCGAGAGGAAGTAATGCCAGAAAATAATTTTAAATTTAAAAAGAGAAATTTTGAGTCATTAAACGAAAGTACATTAAAAATAAAATCCAATAAAAAAACAATTTCACTTTCAATTTTTATTTTATTCTCTGTAATTTTATCCCTGAATGCTTTCGCAGCCAAAGATTTCATTGTTGAGAATAAAACATCAGCGCTGTTTATAATAAACGGAACGACTGGAAATATTATTTTAACGCCTTCATTTGGATTGGTTGGGATTGGAACAATAAATCCGATTAATGCATTGACTGTAATTGGTTCTGTGACGTCCTTTGGCTCACTTAATGCGACTTTCATCAATGCAACAGAGATTAGGATTGGAAACAACTTAATTCCAACTTTAGGAGCTTTCAATAATGCAAATTATACAGCGCTTGAAGATTCGGCATTTAGGATTGTCAACTTTACAACACAGATTAATAATTATATTCCTTCATTTTTTAATAATGAAAATTTCACAAACCTAAAGCCGTTTACATTAGCTAATTATTCTGCTGAATATGCTTCAACCGGATTTAAAATAATCAATTTCACAAATAATTATGATAGCAGGGCTGACAGGTTTGGAAATGCAAATTACTCCAGCCTTGCTCCATTTACTCTGGCAAATTACTCTTCTGAATATGGCTCAAGCGGATTTAAGATTGCAAATTACACTGCTTTGGAGAATGCTGCATTCACAAATGCTAATTATTCCAATCTAAATAATTCATTATGGAACCTGTCAAGAAATTTAATTTTATATCCCAAAGATGCCACATTCCTTATTAGAATTGGAGACGTGAACAGGAACATTTCAAATGACACATTTGCTGTAATCGGCTCTGCTGCCGTTTACGGCTCTTTGAATTCAACGTCTTTTAATTCATCATTTATCCTGCAAAATAATAACCAAGTGCAGACGATTAACGCTGTTTTCAATAATGTCAATTATACTGCTCTGGAAAACGCTGCCTTTACTAACACAAACTACACCAACCTTGAGGCAGCTGCATTCAATAAGGCTAATTATTCAAGCGAGTATGCTTCAACCGGATTTAAAAATGCTAATTATACAGCATTGGAAGACGCTGCATTCAGGATAGCAAACTTCACAACCAATTACGAAGCTCAGGCTTACTTCAAGATTGCAAACTATACTGCTCTGGAAAATGCCGCATTCACAAATGTCAATTACTCCAATCTAAACACTACACAATGGAACTTATCAAGAAATTTAATCTTGTATCCAAAAGACGCAGCATTTTTAGTTAGGATTGGCGATGTGAACAGAAACATTTCAAATGATACTTTTGCAGTCATAGGCTCTGCTGCTGTTTATGGCTCTTTGAATTCAACATCTTTTAATTCATCATTTATCCTGCAAAATAATAATCAAGTGCAGACTGTTAATGCTGTCTTTAACAATGTGAATTATACAGCGCTTGAGAATGCAGCTTTTACAAACACCAATTACACAAATCTTGAAGCTGCTGCATTCACTAAAGCTAATTATTCAGCAGAGTATGCTTCAACTGGATTTAAAATAATCAATTTCACTTCCAATTACGAAAACCAGGCTTATTTCAAGATTGCCAATTACACTGCACTGGAGAATGCTGCTTTCACAAATACCAATTATTCCAATCTAAATAATTCATTGTGGAACCTGTCAAGAAATCTGTTTGTTTACCTGAAAGATGCAACGTATTTGGTTAGAATAGGCGATGTGAACAGGAACATTTCAAATGACACTTTTGCTGTAATTGGCTCTGCTGCTGTTTATGGCAGTTTGAATTCAACGTCTTTTAATTCATCTTTTATTTTGCAGAATGGAAACCAAGTGCAGACTGTTAATGCTGTTTTCAATAATGGAAATTATACTGCTTTAGAGAATGCGGCATTTACAAACACCAACTACACAAGTCTTGAGGCTTCTGCATTCACTAAAGTTAATTATTCAGCAGAATATGCTTCAACTGGATTTAAAAATGCTAACTACACTTCGCTTGAAGATGCTGCTTTCAGAATTGCTAATTTCACAACCAACTATGAAAACCAGGCTTATTTCAAGATTGCTAATTATACAGCACTGAACACAACTCAATGGAATTCTTCTGGAAATAATATTTACAACAGGAATTTTGGAGGGAATGTAGGGATTGGAATTATTAATCCAGCCTACACCTTTCAGGTTGCAGATACTGGCACAGCCACAGCAGTTAATTTAAGTGACGTATTGTATGTAGATGCTTCAAATAACAGAGTAGGCATTGGCAATTCAAGCCCCGAAGCTAAATTACACATCAATGCTGATTCCACCCTTACTTTGTTAGTAGATAGGCACACAGGCGACAATATATGGCGGTCCCGGATGACAAGGGGAACCAGTGCAGCGCCTACAGCAACATTGAACGGAGACAGGCTGCTGCAGCTGGCAGGGGCCGGTTATGGAGCTACAGGATACACTACTGACCGGGCTTTGATTGATTTTATTACGACTGAAAGCTGGACAGATTCAGCCCAAGGCGCAGAGATACGATTTTCTACAACGGCAACAGGCGGAACAACTACGTCTGAGAAAATGAGAATCCAACAGGACGGCAGCGTCGGCATCGGCACAACTTCGCCGCAGACACTCCTGAATGTGAAAGGCTCAAGCCCGAGAATCAGAATTAGCGGCTCCGCCCAAAGCGAGAGTGTTATACTTGATTTGCTGCAGAATGACACTTCAAGTGCTGAAGTGGGCTGGTTTGTCTATAACGAAGCAGACACTATAGATTTGATATTCAGAAGAGTTTTTGGAGGCACCGGAAGCACGTTCATGATGATAGATAATACCACAGGCAACGTCGGCATTGGGACGACGGCGCCGGAAGGGAAATTGCATATTTGGAGTGCAACTGCTGGAACAGTAACTCCGCATAACACTGGAGATGATCTGGTAATTGAAGGCGGCACTGATAGCGGCTTGTCGATTGTGACGCCAGATGCTTCGACGGGAAGAATACTTTGGACATCACCGGCAACGACATCTGATATTGGAGCAAGAATAATGTATAAACAAAGCACTAATTTAATGAGCATTGGACCGGGGGGTGGAAGTTTATACCTTAATGGAAGCAACGTCGGCATCGGGACAGATGGCCCTGGAGAAGAATTAGAAGTGTACTCCACTGGCTCTTCTGTAATCAGATTGAGGGATTCTGGAGCAACAGGTACGGCTACTGCATCATATGTGGAATTTGGAGGAACTGATGGAGGCGCATTTAACACAACAGGATATGTAGGCGACGGCTCAAGCGGCAATTTGCAGATAAGCCTGGAATCATACTGGGGGCCTTTAAGGTTTGCCACCGGAAGCACTGGCTCTACAACTGAAAGAATGAGGATTGATACTTCTGGCAACGTCGGCATTGGAACTACAAGCCCTGCAGAGAGGCTCTCTTTACAAAACGGGAATTTCAGCATAGGAAATGACACTGAAACAAGACTATATGTAGATAACCGTACAGGAGGTGTCGGCATTGGCACTACAAACATCACAGGGAGGGATGGAACTACCGCTCTTTTGACAGTTGCAGCTAATACCGCATATGCATCCAATCGTGATTCCGGACAGGTTAGGATTCAGGGAGTGGATAATAGCTCAAGAAAACTGGTTCTAGGTGTAGATACTGCACAGTCACCGGCTTTTGGTTTTATCCAAGCAACAGAGTCTTTTGTAAGTACGCGAAATCTTGCACTGAATCCAAGCGGCGGCAACGTCGGCATCGGGACGACGAGTCCAAAAGCCACTTTTAATCCTGTTGGCGATGTTTATATTAATTTGTCTACAGATGCTAAAGACTTTGAGATTGTCAATGGCTCAGGGACATCGTTGTTATTCGTAGATAGTTCGGCAAAAAACGTCGGCATCGGTACAACTGTTCCAGGACAGAAACTAACAGTAGTAGGTGATGTGAATGTTTCTGGCTCTTTGAATGTCAGCAGTGGGTTAAACGTAATAAACGGCAACGTCGGCATCGGCACTACGGCGCCTCTAGCAAAGCTTCATTCTGCTGGCACATACCCTGGAATCTTTGATGTTACTAGCAATTTAACAGCAACAAGAGTTGATCCTACTGGTTATACTTATGGGAGTATTGTTATGGGGGGCAATGGGGCTAATCAGTATTACGGAATTTCAGTTGGTGGTATGGGGAGAAGTGTAGCTGATAGAAGAATTGCTGACCTATCTTTCCATTCTTTTAATACGGATAATAACCTTGCCACCACCGTTGGCGCGTCGATAAGAGGCTTGAGTGAAGATGCGATTACAACTAATTATGGTATGAACCTTGCTTTTCTTACTAGGACAGTAACATCCGCACTTACGGAACAAATGAGAATTACTGCCGCAGGAAACGTCGGAATCGGCACAACAACGCCTTCAAATAAATTAGAAGTAAGCGGAAATGTTTCAGTAACTGGAAACACTTTATTGGCAACTTCATCAGGAAACGTCGGTATTGGGCTAACGGGACCGAGGAGTCTTCTTGAAATTCAAAAGACCACTGGCAACACCTTGCTCGGCGTGCCATCAAACGCTTTGTTGACATTGAGTCAAGGGGGCGCTCTGAACGAACTTTCTCAGATAGGGCTTGGCTACACGACGGTGAGTACCTCTGCTGCGGCTATCGCTTATATAACTACATCTGCCGCGGGCCAAACGAATGGAGCAATCACCTTTGCGACGAGAAGCGTCACAACAGACACTGCTCCGTCGGAGAGAATGAGAATAGACAGTAGCGGCAACGTCGGCATCGGGACAACAGGACCCGCATCCACTCTAACCGTTGTAGGCAACTTCTCAGCCACCGGCACCAAAAGCGCAGTAGTCAACACCTCATATGGAATCAGAAAACTATACGCCATAGAATCCCCTGATGTCAGCTTCTATGACAGAGGAAAATCTTCTTTAACCAATGGAATTGCAAACATTTCATTAGACCCAATCTTTATTGAAACAGTTGAGCCTGATTATCAGGTTTTCCTCACACCCGAAGCAGACACAGCAGGCATTTACGTTGCTGAAAAAGCAAAAGAATACTTCATCGTGAAAGGAAGAAATAAAAACAGCAACATTCCATTTTCATGGCTGCTCAGCGCATTAAGAAAAGGGTATGGAGCTACAAGATTAGACTCAGAAAGAAAAGAAAATACTGAAATCATTGCAGTAATTGATGAAGAAAATAAACTCACCGACGTTAATATTATTAATAATTTAAATAATGGAAAAACTTCCAATGCGTCAGGTGAGAATAAAAAAACAGAAACAAATGCAATCACTGGAAAAGTTACAGATGAAATCACCAAAGCAAATAATGAAAAAAGCGCAAACGAAAACAAGTTTGCAGTAGCTTCAAATAAAGAAAACGAAATAATAAATGAAATAAAGAAAAACACAAATCTTGATTTGGAACAGATAAAGAAATCAATTACTTTCAGGAGAAAAGAGCAAAAAAAAGAGAAATTTGAAGAAGAAAATCCAACTCCTGAACTTCCGCATGACTTAAAAAATTTAAGCCAGATTGCCCAGAAAATCTCAATAATAAACGGCAGCATTGTCCTGAGATTGGGCTAAAAAACGCTGTTTTCACAACTAACAAAAAGTAAAATTCCATGCCCCGGATTTTTCATGCACCCCCTGATTTCGGAAGTATTCGGGGCTTTTTCCTTACGAAACTCGGGGCATGAAAATCATTTAATTTCAATAGAGAAAATAAATACGAAATTTGCTCAAAAAGAGGTGCAATGCAAATGGAATTCAGAAATTATCGCGTTAAAAGCCCAGTAAAATCGTTCAGGGATTTGGAAGTCTATCAAAAAACCATACAATTGTCAGATGAAATAACCAATCTGCCATTTCTGAATAAGGGATCATTTGCAAAGGATAATGAGGAAATAAAGTCAATAGCAGAAAAAATCCCAAAATTAATAGCAGAAGCTTACGGAGACAAGTTTGACTCAAAAGAGCTCGCGCATAAGAAGCTTACTGAAGCCATAACTCTTATTACAAACGCAATAACCAAAATTGACCTTCTGAGGCAGAGATTTGCTGAAGAAAAAAGCAATAAGGAAATACTGGATAATCTCCTGACAGGATACCAAATTCAAAAGATAAAAGTCCTTAATCTGAGGAAGGCATGGGACAGGGTTTTCACTGATTACAAGCAAAATGAGCCAGGAAAAGCTGATTGGAGAAAATAAGGAAGAAACAAACCAAACTGAAGAAAGCAATAGTGAGAACTATAAAGTTTTGGCTAAGTGCCCTTATTGCTCCGGAAATATTGTCAAAAGAGGGACAAGAAAGAAAAAATATGAGGAAATTCAAATCTACTACTGCAAAAATTGCGACAAAAAATTCACTCCTGCTATAACCAAGCACAAAACCTATCCTTTAAAGCTGATAATGGACGCATTGACATTATACAATCGCTTAAATCCAACAGAGAAAATTCCGGAAATGATAAGAGAAAAATATGGCATACAGATAACTTCCAGAATAATATCGGACTGGCTAAAAGAATACGAGCAGTACATTCCATTCCTCAGAATGAGGGAATTTGCAGCAAAGAAATACGAAAAGAAGGAATTAATAGAAGAATCAAAGCTCTTCCACCAGCAAATCTATAACTTCAAATACCACAGGGCTAAATTGGATTTAATATTAAACGAAGAATTCCGCCACTATCGCTTCAAGCCATTGCAGGAATTTTTGGAATTGATAACAGCAGAATGCCCCAATCAAATATTTCAAAATTCCACCAAGCGGGCATCGGAATTCAAAAATATATTCAGTTTGGATCAGGTAAAAATCACGCCAAAAAATAATGCCGCAGTCAAGACAGCAAACTTTGTGACACAGGCAATATCAAACAACAAGATGAGGCATCAGGTTTTGCAGGACTTCATGCTTTCCAACGATTCTGTTACAGTTGCAACCGAGATTCCGTTATTAATGAACTCTGATGACCTAAGGCACTATAAGCACGAATTAAATTATAATGTTCCAATAGAATTAAATGACAATGAATACATCACGGGGCATGCTGATATTATACAAGTAAGAAACGGCTCTATTCATTTAATGGACTACAAGCCTTCTGCAGACAAGGAAAATCCCATCTCCCAATTGACAATTTACGCATTGGCTTTAAGCAGATTGACAGGCATACGGCTCTATCATATGAAATGCGCATGGTTTGATGAAAACAATTATTACGAGTTTTTTCCGCTGCATGTTGTGTATAAGCTGAAAAAGAAAAAATGGAATGATAAAAAGCAAAAAAGATTAAATGAGCTAAAAGAATGAGGTGGTCAAAATGGATTTATATAAAAATGAAATTATAAATTTTTTAGGCGAAAATATTGGAAAATTTATTCTGCTTATGAACGGGGCATTTATCTTTACATATATGGTTGTCATTGCATTGCTGACTATTCAATATGGCAGTTTATGGAAATATTCCAGCTTTTGGTTTGGACTCGGCTATCTAACATTTTTTTATCTTTGGGCTGATTGGTTGGGCAACTCAATTTTAGAAACTTCTCAAAATAAAGTAAATGATAAAAATGAAGGTTAAAAATATAAAAATTGAAAATACGAGAAAAATTCTTGGAGTAGGCGCCAGCTCAGTAGAGATAGAGGACAGAGAAAAGCATCTTTTCATAGCTGATGCAAAAAACAAAGATGAAATCATAAAGAAGCTAAGGCCTTCCTTAATTATAGAAGAAAATGAAACTGCGTTAAAGCCGCTGATTTATACTTTGCCGGACGGAGCAGCGATAAAGGGCTTGTCAAAGATAACAAAAGGCAATAAATTAATTGGGGTCATGAAAGTGGAGCTTCCAAATGGCCTTACTTACATGCACGGCCTGGAGACAGAATACTCTGATATTGATTTGTTTAAGAAAGAGGTTGAGGATTTGGCTATGAGCCTGTTTGCAAGCTATGTAAACCATAGCAGAATGAAATAAAATAAAGGCAGCATAATTTTGAAGCCTGGATAAGAAACCTTTATATTGAATTAAAGAGGAGTAAACAATAAAAAAGCGGTGATAAAATGCTCGAATTCAGGGACAGATACAAGAAAGAGATGAAAGAGCTGAAAGACTACATTCTCCTCATAACTTCTGATGCGAAAAGCTACCAGGAAACGGCAATAGAAATCCTGAAAGTTCTCATCAACGAGCAGCATGTCCCCGGCGTTTATGTAACCTTAAACAAGCCGTACGAAATAATCCAGAGAATGTTATCGGGCAATGGCATCGACCCAAGGCTTGTAATCTTCATTGACGCGACTTCAAGAGTCCAGGATACAAAAAAGGCCGAAAATGCACTCTGCGTCGGAAGCCCTGAAAAATTAAGCGACATTTCAGTTGCCATGGACCAGGCGATAAAGGCCTTGAATAGGGAGGAGAAATTTCTGATTTTTGACTCTTTGAACACTTTGGCTATCTTCAACAAGCCGGCGACAGTTGCAAGGTTCGTTCATTTTCTTTCAGGCAAGATGAGGGAATGGAAAGTGAAAGGAATAATACTGACTCTGGAGAAAGAGACAGAGCAGGCATTGCTGGACGAGATAACCCAGTTTTCAGATTCAAGGATAGACACGGGAGGGAACTAAAATGGCAGAAATTGTCTTGATAAGCGTTACAACGGTAATTTTTGGAATTGCATCGCTGCTGCTTATTTCAAGGGCAAGGGGCCGCCTTAGCGAGGGCTCTATAAGAAAATATCTTGATAACTTTGCAATCTGCCTTGCATTCATGGTTATTTTTTCCATCTGGCAGACCATGAGGACAATCCTCGGCATCGACATAAATGTTGCAGGGCTTGGGACATATCCGGAATACATCTTCATAGTGTTCGCATATCTTGCCTTTATTGTTGCATCATTCAGGGTCCTGAGGATAAGCCACGAGTTCGGCTTCAAGGAGGAAGGGAAAAAGATAGAGGATATTATAGAGGAAAGAGTGTCGAAGATAATGCAGGAAGAGGATCTTGAAGAGAAAGAAAAAGATATTCAGAAAAAAACAGCAAAGCCCCCAAGGCCAAAAAGGAAAGCGAGAAAATGAAAAATAATTAATATAAAATGGGCATCATCAAAAAAATAAAATCGCAGGTCAGCATGGAATACATGCTGATAATGGGCTTCGCAGCTTTGATGACTCTGCCCCTGCTGCTGATCTATTACTCATACTCGGCAGATTCAGGCGATTCCGTTGCAGTAAGCCAGGCCATTCAGATAGCGAGAAAAATAGCAGACTCATCCGAATCGGTATACTACCTCGGAAAGCCGTCCCAGACAACGCTCAAGCTCAGCTTCCCAGACAGGATACAGTCGACTAACCTTTCAAACAGGGAAGTAGTCTTCAGGATGAAAACCTCTTCAGGAACAAGCGACATTGTCCAGGTCTCGGCAGTAAACCTGAGCGGCAGTCTTCCAACGTCACAGGGCATCCACGTCATTACAATAAAAGCCGATGAAGGCTATGTGCAGATTACTTCAAATTAATAAAATTAAATAAAAAAAGAGGTGAGCATGGATTCAAAAGCGCAGGTAAGCGCGGAATTCTTCATACTTATGGGATTCGTGTTTCTCATAGCTGTAGCTTTCGAGATTGCTTCAATCGGCCAGCTGAATGATTTCAGGCTCCAGAAAGAGAATGATGCTGTTCAGGACCTTGCATTAAAGCTTCAGAAGGAAGTTATTCTTGCTGCATCTGTTGAGGACGGCTATTCAAGAACTTTCACCATACCCGCAAGCCTGGACAGCATCAATTACACTTTGACAAGGGAAAATTCATCAATTGCGCTCCAGTCGAAAAACAGCATGTTCATAATCCAGGTTCCGAATTCAGTCGGAAATTTGACAAAAGGCACCAATACAATCAACAAGACCGGAGGTGTTGTCTATATCAACTAAAGCCCAGGCATGGTATCTGGATTTTGCTATTTCAATGCTCCTGTTCACAGTAGCTGTAGTCATCTACTTCAGCTACGCCAATAATGTCCAGAAGCAGGAAAAAGGAGACTTGGACTCGCTCATATCAGACGCAAAATTCATTTCCTCCTCACTTGCGATAAGCGGCTACCCTTCAGACTGGGACAGCACTTCCGTCATAAGGATAGGCATATCAGACGGCCAGAAAGTCAACGAAACTAAGTACAAAAATTTCAAGAATTTAAATTACAGCAGGACAAAAGCGAAATTTGCAACTTACGCGGATTATTTCGTTTATTTTGTCAACAGCAACGGAGATGTTCTTAACATCAATGGGGTCTGCGGGGTCGGCCAGTCGGCAATAAACACCACGTACAATATCAGAAGCGCTTATTATTATCAGGATGAAGACGATTCATTCCTGAAGAATTTCATGGTGGGCACGTTTAATGCGGATGTCTTCAACGACGACATTTCAGCCCTGGGAAACAATCTAAGCAAATATTCCTTTGTTGTAATGGAGCATCCTCTGCTCAGCGGCGGCGAGTTCAGCAATTACAAGGCCACTTTGGAAAATTTTACCTCCAGGGGCGGCCTGCTCATGCTGAGTGGTGAGTTGGCATCTCCCGCAACAAATGCTCTGGCCGGCGCTGACTTCAAGAAAAAATCCGGCCAGTCATCAAGCCAGAGGACTGCAATAGTAAACAACACAGACCAGTATTTGGCATTCACGCCGGGCCAGAGCATGATATTCAACCAGTATTATTACGTCCAAAACACCGCAGCCGAAAATTTCCTGACAATTGCCACATTCAACAATACCGATGACAGGGGAGTGGCAAAATGGAATTACGGCAACGGCACGGTCTATTTCCTGAGCGACTTTGAAGTTACGGGCTATCCGGGAAATTTTTTGTCGCTGGTGCAGAGCGCGGCAACAGGCCTTGTTCAGGGCACATGCAACCCCATTAACATCAGCGCAATATCCACAAAAAAGCTTGCAAGGATAGAAAGATACCTCAGCCACAATTCAAAATTAGTCAAGATGGTGGTTTATGTCTGGGAATGAAGAATTGTGGAGCTTTAAATTAATTATTAAAATTTTTAAAAAATGCGGCATGTGAGACAAAAGACAATCCAAAGAAGTCAATTTCACATTGGCTGAATAAAAACAAAAATAAAACAAGAAAATAAAGGGCTTTATGCCCTTCCAAGCTTGACGAGTTCTTTTTGGTCAAGCTTTTTCTTGTGAAGAAAAAGGTTGTATGATATCCAAAAAAGCAATATTTTTCACCATTGACGCCCTTCTTGCAGCAGGCATAATGCTTGTAGCAATCCTACTCCTTTCCAATTATTACATCGTGGAAAGTCAGAAGACAAACATAAATTTCGCATCCCAGGACATGGTGAAGATTCTCTCTACAATGACTGTAGGGCAGGTGGACAATGACTATGTAAGGCAGCTAATCTCTTCAGGCGACATAACAAACGCAAACAGCACAATCCTTGAGCAGATAGGCCAGTTCTGGTCAGAAGGGAAAAATGATTTGGCATTGAATCTTTCAAAAAACCTGACAAGCGGCATTCTGCCCGCAGGCTACGGCTTCAGCGTGCTTGTCAACAATGAAGAAATATTTTCCAGAAACATCTCATCAAAGAGCACTCTTGTCTCATCAAGAAGCCTTATAAGCGGGATAGCCAAGGCAAAGCCGACAGAAGGATACACAACCAGAGTTCTTCTCAACGGAATTAAGAGCAAGAAAACCAGCTCATATTCATATTTCGGCGGTTATGAAGGGGACGGGAACCTGACAAAAAAATTAATCCTCCCAAATGACATCATCTCATTCAACAGCTCATACATTGAGGCTGATACGGGCGGAAGCTTCAGCCTGTACATAAATGGGATTTATTCAGGAAGCTATGTCCAGGGCGCCGGAGGGGGCATTGGAAATCTTGCAGACAAGTGGAACATCAGCGATGCATACCTTGCTAACTTCAGGGGCGGCGAGAATGCAATCGGATTGAATTTTACCAGCGGCAGCAGCTACATTGCCGGCGGATTCCTAAGGGTAACTTATACAACCTCATCATACAATGACACAAATAAGCCAGGATACCAGAAATATTTATTTCCGGGAATTGACGGAACAATTAATCTGTATTCATCAATCTACATTCCAAATACTTTAAGCAGCATGAAAATATTTTTAAATTATTCAAGCAATTATATGGCATATCTTAATATTGGAAATACGACAGTTTATCAGGGCACAACAAACGGGACAACAAAAAATTTCACAATCAGCAACTCAACTTTGGCGGGGCTTCTCGACTACAGCTCAATAGTTCAAAAAACTTTGCCGCTGAGGTTAGGGCTGACAGACATATCATTTTTGAAAAAAGGAGATGCTGATGTTGTTTTGATAACAGATGTCTCAGGAAGCATGAACTGGCGCCTGGACAGCACCAGCACAGGCACTGACAGGAATTGCAATGATCCGCTGTTATTTGACCCAAGCACAAAAAGGATAAGCCTCGCAAAATGCCTTGACAATCAGTTTGTTGATATTATCTTAAATTCATCGCAGGGGAACACTACAAACAGGGTTGGGCTGGTTTCTTACAGCGGCCTGCCAAATACAATTCCGACAGCCACAAGCACAATAATAGTATCAATAAAAAATCTCACTAACAGCAATGTTACCCTAAAAAATGAGATAAACGCATACACTCCAAACGGAGCAACAGGAATCTGCGGCTCCATAAGGCAGGCAAGGATCATGCTTCAAAATTTAAGCAACTCCTCGCGCCAGAAATTTATTGTTGTGATGACAGACGGGATTGCAAACGTGCAGTGCAGCCTGACAAATGAGTACTCGACATCCGGGTGCATTGCAAAAACCTGCAATGACAATTCATTCTGCGCTGGAGGGGGCTGCCTTAAGCAGCAATGCGGCGACTGGATAAGCGACAGGGCCGTGAACGATTCGATAGCTGATGCGTGCAGGGCGTATAACACAACAAATGCAACAGTATACTCAATCGGATTCGGGACTGTCAGCACTTGTCCCGCAGCAAATCAAACTTTAATAAGCATTGCAAACTGCGGAAAAGGCTCGTATTATTCAAGCGGAAACGCTTCGCAGCTTTCAAATATTTATAGCACAATTGCCCAGCAGATTTTAAATGTAACATTCTCCGATCAGACAATCAACACCAGTTTTTCACTGGGGACAAAATTATTTCCAAATTCTTTCATAGAATTTAATTACACAGAGCCGGATACGCAATTTAACAGGCTGCCGCTGGCTTTTGAAACTGACAGGTTCGGAAATAATATCTCAACAGGATATCTGTATGTTTATCCAAACACCTCTGTCCAGGATGCAAAAGTCACATCATATTCCGGCAGCAGGTGGACCGATAATCTTGTTGTGAACGGAAACAACGTTTACAGCCTGAGCAATTATGGAAGCGCCTACCGGGATTTAGGCGACCCGTTTACTGTCAATATTCCTGTCAACAATATCAATTCAGGGAATAACACCATAACCATCAGCACTGGGCTTAATTCAACGTATTCCACTAACGGCTCAAGCGACGACAAGGTTTTGTACACCTTATTAATCAGCGGGCTCGGCGATTACAGCAGCGTGCTTTCAAAAGCCAACGGCTGCTCGTGGAATGTGAATTTTGAAGACGGCACAAGCTCGGTAATACTCGTGCCTTCAGCTTATTCTGGAATTAATATATGCAGCTATGCAAACGGAATTTTCGATGCAGACGATGCGCTTGACAATGCAGCATATTCCCTTTTCAAAAACCTCGATATTGACAAAAACGGCAAGCTGGACGTGAATATAGCGGCAAACAATCTTGACTTCAGCACCCTTACAGTCTCCAAAGTCCCCTCATTATGGGGCCCTGCGATAATTGAGATAAGAGTATGGCAGTGAGAAGTTATGAAATAAAATAAAAAATTGGATTAGATTAAAAACTCCATTCAAAAATAATTATTAAAAAAATTTGATTATTGCGTCAGGAGATAAGCGGGCAGAATCAGCCAAAATAATAAGTTCGCATTAACAAGAAACCAAACAAAAAGCCCAATGGGCAAAAACCAATAATATAGTAAATTGCGGTAATCAGTCTAATAAATAGCCGCAATTTACGAGATAGACAATTGCGTGTAAATATAACAAATCAACGCAATTGTCTATAAGTTACAACAAATAATAAAATTTCAAATTAAAAACCAGTACAATAGCGGTTGAACACCAGCTAAAAATCATTTAAAATTAAATAATAAATAATAATAATAATAAATAATAATAATAATAATAATAAAAATAATAATAAAACAAGAAAATAAGGGCTTTATGCCCTTCCAAGCTTGACGAGTTCTTTTTGGTCAAGCTTTTTCTTGTGAAGAAAAAGGTTGTATGCAATCAAAAAAATCAATATTCTACACCGGCGCGGCAATAGTCCTTACAATTGTCATTATGGCCAGCTACAGCGCTTACAGCACTTACAGGCTGAATGACAAAATGGATGTCGTGTCAGGAAGGATTGACACAGTAAACTTTTTCATAAAGGATGTTGAAAAAGACCTGGGCAAGGGAGTCTACATTGCGGGCTTCAGGACGCTCATAGGATTCAACCAGTACATTTCCACAAACGGAACTTTTATAGATGACGTCAACGCAAGATTCAAAGAGTCTTTCCTCAACGGAACCATAAACAGGCAGCCTGTCGCTCTTATGAAAGGCACCACATTTACCGACTGGGCAAACAGGATTTCAGCCGAATCAAATAAAGTCGACATCAGCCTCAATTTCACCATAAGCGGAGTCAGGATAAACCATACTGACCCGTGGAATATTGACATAGGGGTAAACATGACCCTCACTATACAGGACAAAAAAAATACAAGCTCATGGATAAGGAACAGGGAGGTTTCATCAAGGATCAGCATAACAGGCTTTGAGGACCCGCTATACGTAGTCAACAGCGGAGGCAGGGTCACAAACACAATTGTCCAGTCAAACATAACTAATTTTGTTGTAAATGCAGACACAAGCAATCTGATGATGCATGCAAACAATTCATGGTACAAAGCGAATAACGCCTCTCCCAGCTTCCTCATGAGATTCCAGGGCGATACCGGCAATTCGACATTTGGCATAGAAAGCCTGGTGAATCTTGCTGAGTTCCAGGCGCAGAATGTCAACATAAAGGACAGGAGCATAGTTGATTCAGTGTACTTTTCAACAAAGCAGACCACAAACTACAGGATAAACCAGACTCCGGAATGGTTCAAGCTCGACCAGGGACATCTTGCATTTTACCAGGCTCAGAATTCAACCATATAAAAAAATAAAAACGGCAGCGTTCAAAATGTCAGTTTTGCCATCAAAATGTGAAGCTCATTAAGCTTATGAATCAAGCAAAATTCGGGGTTCCAGAGAGAATTTTGCAATCTGGCTGAATATAATCAGCTGAGCTGATGGCAAAACCGAGCCTTTGGCGAGATTTTGAACGCTGCCAATAAAAACATAACATTTTTATACATCTAAAAACAAAAAACCAGAAAATGAAAGTCGGAGGCGGCATAATAGAAACAGGAGTTGACAAGCTTGTTACTCTGGTGAAGGAAAGGGGAAGGATAGCCATGACAGATGTCGCTAAAGAGCTTGGCGTAAGCACGACAGTCATCCAGGAATGGGTCGATTTTCTCGAGGAAGAGGGAATTATAAGCGTAGAATACAAGCTGACAAAGGCTTATCTTGTCGAGAGAAAATTAACCAGGAAAGAAGTTGACGCAAAAGCCAAGGAATTCATCAGCAAGAAGGACGTTTTCGTAAGAAAGGCAGAAGTAAGCCTTAGCTTTCTTGAAAAGCAGGCAGAAGACCTCAAGAAAGTCAAAAGCGAGTTTGACAAGCTGAAGTCTGAGCTTGGGCTTGAGCTGGACACTGTAAGGGAAGACCTCAAGGAGCTTGAAAAGTATCAGCAGCTTAGGTCGGAGCTCCAGAAGCAGGTTTCAGACCAGAAAAGCGAGGCAAAAACAAAGATAGAGGAGTTTACCAGGGAAATTGACAGGGAGCAGAAGAAATATGAGGAGCTTGTCTCTGACATAGCAAGGGGAAGGGACGAGCTTGACCGCGAAAAAAAAGAAGCGAAATCCATCGAGGAAGGCGAGAAAATCCTCAACAAAAAATTAGCGGAATTGAAGTCACTTATAGCGGCTTTGGAGAATAAAGTCGCGTCAGAGGACCAGGCAATCAAGAATTCAGAAGCCCATATTGAGAGGCTGAGCAATCTCATTGATGAAGTCAAGCTAAGGGTTGATGAGGAAAAAACATCAATCAGCTCCCTGGTGGCAAAGAGCAGGGAGCAGGAATCCAAGATGCTCCAGATACAGCAGAGCATTGTGAAGAAAATTGCCCAGAACCAGAAAGACACTTCCAACCTGAACCTGATAACAAAAAAAGTCAATGACTTTTTCGGCAAGAAGCTCGCTGTAGTAAACCTTGTTGACCAGATAAACAAGGACCGCGATGACCTTGAAAAAAGCCTGATGGACCTGGTCAGGAAGGCAAAGTCATTCCAATTGTCTGCAAAGAGCGCCAACGTCGGCAAGGAAATGATAGAGCTTGAAAAGAAATTCAACGAGGTCGACAGGAAGAAAAGCGTGTTTGAGGAAGAGCTCAAGAAGTTCACTTCATTTTTCAAGGGATAGAATTTGGAATATGAGCTGGCATTAAAAAAATTATATAAATCATCATCATTTTTTCAAAAAAAGAGGTGCAGTTTGTTCAAGGGCATTAGTTTCAAGAGGAAAGGAAAGAAGTGGCATGACTCAAAATCAGGCCATGAGCTGGCAAAGGGAAAGCTGAAGATGCCTCCCCCCCCTGATGAGGAAACAGCCAAAGGAAAAGATTCAAAAGGCAAAGAAATCGCCCTTACGGGGCTGGGCGTAATTTCTCAGGCAGAGCCAAAAAAGCCAGAGCCTAAGCCCGAATTAAGGCCTATAGCCCTAAAAAAAGAGGACGTAAAGATTATCACTACTTATGATTTTGTTTCAGACAACATTCCGATAACGATAAACATATTCAAGGCAAAGGGAGAGTTTGTCCCAATATACGAAGTCTTAATCCAGAGCATAACCAAGACCACAGAGCTTATTCTTGAAAAGATAAGGGCTGAGCTTACAACACAGGTGAGCCTCGGGATGGTTGACATCCTTTCAACAAAAGACACGGGCGTTATTGAGCAAAGATTCATAGACACAATAACAAACCTCATAAACAAGCATTTTCCTGATGCCGACGAGAATACCACAAACTTCCTTAAGTCTTATCTTATACAAAGAGCCCTTGGACTTGGAAGCATTGAAATCCTCATGGACGACATAACTCTCGAGGAAATAGCGATAAATGACGCTGAAGAACCGGTATGGGTTTACCACAAGAAATATGGCTGGCTCAAGACAAACATAATGATGCAGAGCGAGGACCAGATAAGGCATTACTCGACGATGATAGGCCGCCGTGTGGGGAGGCAGATTACAATCCTTGAGCCCCTGATGGACGCTCACCTGAAAGGCGGCGACCGTGTAAACGCAACCCTTGAGCCAATTTCAGTTAAGGGAAACACAATAACCTTGAGAAAGTTCGCTGCAAAGCCATGGACAATTACTGATTTCATAAATGACGGCACCATATCGACAGAAGCCGCTGCTCTTATCTGGCTCGGAGTCCAGTATGAGCTTTCTACTCTGATTGCAGGGGGCACAGCTACAGGAAAAACTTCAATGCTCAATGTAGTTGCAAATTTCTTTCCTCCCAACCAGAGAATTATCAGCATAGAGGATACAAGGGAAATTCAATTGCCGAAATTCCTGCACTGGGTTCCGATGATTACGAGGCTGCCGAATCCTGAAGGCAAAGGAGAGGTATCAATGCTTGACCTCCTTGTTAACTCATTGAGAATGAGGCCTGACAGGATTATAGTCGGTGAAATCAGGAGAAAAAGGGAAGCTGAGGTTTTATTTGAGGCAATCCATACAGGGCATTCAGTTTATGCAACAGTGCACGCAAATGATGCCCATGAAACGATAACCAGGCTTACAAATGCCCCGATAGAAATCCCAAAGACACTCCTTCCTGCAATATCAATGATTGTTGTCCAGTACAGGAACAGGCGGACAGGGGTCAGGAAGACATTCCAGATTGCCGAAATACTTCCGGACGCGGAGCCTAATGTGCTGATACAGCTTGACATCAGGAAAGGGATACTAAAGAAAGTTGCGAATTCAAAGGCGCTTCTCTCGACAATAGAGATGTTCACCGGATTCTCAAGAAGCGAGCTGGGAAAATCGCTGAAGGAAAAGGAGGCGGTGCTGAAATACATCGCCAAAAACAATGTCAATACAGTAGACACAGTCGGAAGGATTATGGCAGAATACTACACAAATCCGGATAATCTGATGGCTCATGTGAAAAAGAACAGGCTTCTGGGTGATTAAAATCAGCCTTTTCAATTCTATCCTCTCGAGAATAGCAAAATCCTCTCCGATGCTGAAGCTCAAGCTGAAGCAGGCAGGCATGGATGACAAGCCTGAAAACTTCATAAAGAAAACTTTCATGTCAGCTTTTTACATGACAACCGGATTGGTTGTTTTCCTGTTCCTTGTCCTCTTAAAGCTTGACCTTTTCAAAGGGGCAATCCTGCTGATAGTCCCTGTAATATTTGCAGTGATGTTTTTTTACATATTCAGGCTTCCTGACGTGAGAATAACAAGAAAGGAAAAAGAGATTGGCAAGGAGATAGTTTTTGCCGGCAGGTTCATAATAATAGAGCTTGAGTCCGGCGTCCCATTGTACAATGCAATGGTCAATGTTTCCAAGAATTTCAATGTCATAGGCAGATATTTCAAGGAGATAACTGACAAGGTTGACCTCGGCACGAGCATGGAAGACGCGCTTAACGAGGCAGTTGAGCTGATTCCTTCAGATGACATGAGAAAAATACTGTGGCAGATAATAAATTCCATGAGGACAGGTTCCGACGTTGCCAAGTCCCTTTACTCAGTCATAGACCAGGTTACCAAAGACCAGATAACAGAAGTCAACAAGTATGGCAAGAAGCTGAACCCGCTGGCAATGTTCTACATGATAATAGCAGTCATTTTGCCGTCATTAGGCATGACAATGATGATTATACTTTCATCTTTCATAAAGTTCGAGCTGAGCCTTACAATCCTTTTGGTAATTGCCGGGTTTCTTGCATTTCTCCAGTTCATGTTCATCTCGCTGGTTAAATTTTCGAGGCCCGCGATTGAGTTTTGAAAATTTAACCAGTGAGATTAAAAATGTTCAGCATAAAAAACCTTTTCAGGAAGAGAACCGGAGCCCAGCCTGAGAAGAAAATAGAATTCCTGAAAAAGCAGCTTAAGAAGTCGCAGGAAAGGGTGGAGAAAGCGCAGCTGAGAAAGCAGAGATTGAGAAACTATCTTGAAAGGGCAGGCCTGGAAACAAGCCACAAGAAGCTGTCAAAAATTTTCTTTAATATTGCAATTTTAATCAACCTTTCGATATCGGCGTATTTAATATATTACTTTTCTGTGACCTATGGCATCACATGGGGCACAGTTGTCGCTTCAATGGCCGTGCTTTGGCTTTTGGTGTTTTTCCTTCTCATATTTGCATTGTGGATTTTCTTCTACGTTGCAGTTGACCTCAAGATATTCAAGAGGAAGCTGGACATCGAGGATGTCTTGCCTGATTTCCTGCAGCTGACGGCATCAAACATCAATGCAGGCATGACAATAGACCGGGCTTTGTGGTTTGCAGTCAGGCCAAGATTCGGGGTGCTTGCGAAAGAAATAGAGACCATTGCAAAAGAGACAATGAGCGGGGCTGACTTAAAAGCAGCGCTGGAAAAATTCGCAGCCAAGTACGACTCTATAATATTGAAACGATCTGTAAGCATGATAAACGAGGGAATCCAGGCAGGCGGAAAAATAGGGGAACTGCTCAACAGGATTGCATTAGATATTCAGGAGCAGAAATCAATGATGAGGGAAATGTCTGCCAACGTGACAACTTATGTGATATTCATAACATTCGCCACAATATGCGCAGCGCCTTTTCTTTTTTCAATGTCTGGCGTCCTTATCCAGGTTGTAGGGACTCTTGGAAGCACGCTTGGTTCATCGGCAAATGTCGCTGTCGGATCCGGAATACCTTTGTCGTTCTCAGGAACCGGAGTTACGCAATCGGACTTTCGGATTTTCGCAATAACTTCCCTTGTGATGACTTCTACAATGTCTGCAATGATGATTTCCATAATAAAGAAAGGAAACGTAAAATTCGGAATCAAATATATACCGATTTTTATAGGCGTATCACTGACGCTTTATATCGTGACTCAAAGCCTTGCCGGAAAACTGATGAGCTTGTTTTTTTAAGCAGGTTATGAAAAGATTTAAATATTAGTTGTTCAATTGGTATTCAACAAATAGTTTTAAAAGCAACAAAGTCAAAAATGAGGTGAAATTAATGGGCGTTTCTTCACGATTCAACAGAAAATCACAGGCCGCGATGGAATTTTTGATGACCTACGGCTGGGCCATCCTTGTCGTTCTTGCTGCGATTGCAGCTCTTGCTTATTTCGGTGTTTTGTCACCTGAGAAATTTCTGCCTGAAAAGTGCATCTTTCAGCCGGGAATCGCGTGTGTAAGCCACAAGGTTGAGCCTACGAAAGTCACGCTGGTCATATCAAACGGGCTGGGAAGGACTATAATAATCAACAGCATCGATGTTAAAGGCTGTGCAAGCTCATTTTCCGAGACAATGATGAGCGGAACAGACCACACTTTTGTCATTGGAGGCGCATGCAGCAACGGCGCATCAAAGGAAAAGTTCAAGGCAGATCTCACTATGGGATATACTGAAAAGGACACAAACCTTACAAAGACAAGTTATGGTAATATTAATACTAAAGTAGAATAAATTCAGTTAAAAAATCGAGGTGAATTTGATGATGAAGAAGTCACAGGCAGCGCTTGAGTTCATAATGACCTACGGCTGGGCCATCCTTGTCGTTCTGGTCGCAATAGGGGCATTGGCTTATTTTGGTGTTCTAAGCCCGGATAAATTCTTGCCGAATAAGTGTACATTGCAGTCTGGAATTGCTTGTATTGATCATAAGGCGACTGCTACACAATTACAGATAGTAGTTAAGAACTCTTTAGGTTATGATGTGACAATTGATGCTGTAAAGGCACAGCAATGCACCGCTTTAGGGAGCCAGGGCACATTGTCTAATGGAGGGCAAGCAACATATACCCTCACCTGCACCAACTCTGGCTCAAAGTACAACGGCAATGTCAATGTTTCATTTACAAATATAGAGTCATCTATACCACATACAAATCAAGGACAGGTAACAACAAAGATAGAGTAAATTTACTTTATTTTTTTCTTTTCTTATTCTTGCGTTAGCTTTAAATACTGATTGCCTTTTAGGGATACAGTTGGGGTTGAATGATGAGAAATAATATTTTGAATCTAACACTAGTTTCATTTCTAATTTTAATAATTATCCCACTTGCAGCATATGCTCAAGTTCCAACAAATGTTTATTTGAATGATAGTAGTACCTATACTAGGGGAACTCCCAATGCTAGTCTGACTTTTAATGCAACTGGTATGAGAGTCAATTTGGATTTAAGCCAAAATCCTATTCATTTTTTTGAAGGGCAATCAGTTCCAGGAAGTTATAAATGGATAGTTGAATATAATTCAAGCAACAGCACAGGATACGCATTGAAATTATGGATAGACGACGAGGCAACAGCATTGTTTGACGATAAAATAGGCCAATATAGCTGCAATTCAAATTCAATAAACGTTATTTGCTCAGGTAATTGCGGAGGTTTTAATTTTGTTAACATGAATAATTTTACAGTCAAGTTCAATTCAACCGACAATACATTTAAAATATTTCTAGGTACATCAACTATTGCTGCGGCCAGTGGTTCTTTATGTTCTGGATTTACTTCCGTTGGAAATATTATATTTGCCCCATACAGCGATTCTGGTTCGGACCAATTCACAGTTGATTATAACTTAGTTACAGCAAACAACCGCGCCCCTACCTTCGCAACATCCCTGCAAAACATAACCTTTCCGGAAGACACAGCAACTTCAATTAATATAAGCGGAAAATTTACAGACCCGGATAATCAGGCAATAAATTACAGCTTCTCAGATTTGGAAAATATTTCAATAACAATCAATCAAACATCAGGAATAGCCAACATAACACCACCTGCAAACTTTTATGGAATTAGATATATTAGGTTTTATGCAAATGACAGCCAAAATATAACTTATTCCAACAATGTTACAATAACTGTCGCTTCCATCAACGACCCCCCAAATATAACTTCTGCAACATTGAGCAATACAGATTCCTATAACCGTGCCAATGGCTCATTGGCTGGCTCTTGGCTGTTTGCAGACATTGACAATGAAACAATGCAATCCAATGAAATATTATGGTACATAAACGGAACTGAAAATGCCGCATTAAGAAATTTAATAACTATAAATTCAGGCAATCTGACAAAAACTCAAAACTGGATTTTCAGCGTAAGAGTATTTGACGGCTTGAATTTCAGCGGCTTCGTAAACAGCAGCAGTTTATTGATAAATAATTCCGCCCCAACACAATCAACCCCGACAATCACCTCAAACGACGGCCAAAACAGAAGAAACGGAAATTTAACCTGCAACAATCAAACAAGTGATTTTGACAGCGATTCAATTACAAACTTCATAAAATGGCATAAAAATAATACTTTGATAATTGAAGCGTCTAATTTAAATGCATTATACGTTGGTAATTTTTCAAAGACTGACAACATAACCTGCGAAGTAACTCCTTTTGACGGAACCGTAAACGGAACAGCATTCACTTCAGCGAAATTCATAATTCGCAACGCTGCGCCTCTTTCTAACGGCTCAATAGGCAATCTGTCATGGAATCAGGATACAGCAGCAGCAATAAATCTCAATGCCGGCTTTTTGGACATTGACAGCGACGATTTAACTTACAATTATACGAATGTTTCAAACATTGGAATTTCAATAAATAATGTAACCGGCATTGCAACTCTAACTCCGGATTCAGGTTTCACAGGCGCAAGGTATGTCATCTTCTATGCGTTCGACGGAACGAATTTAACAGCATCAAACAGCGTGAACCTGACAGTTAATGCAGTCACTCCTCCACCATCTTCAGGCAATTCCGGCGGAACAGGCAGCATCTCATCTTCAAGTGGGGGTGGCGGAGGCTCAAGTTTTGTTACTCAATGCAGCTTCAATTGGCAGTGCGACGAATGGACGTTATGCAATAACAATAAGCAGACAAGAAGCTGCAGGCTAGTCCAAGTTCCGGATTTTACAGCTTCAGGATCCTGCCCCCAATATATTGTGCCTGAGCAGGCAAGGGATTGCAGTTCAAATGCAGATGGTTCCAGTCCGTCTGTTAAACAGGAATCATGCAATGACAATATCCAAAATCAGGATGAATCCGGAACAGACTGCGGCGGATCTTGCAACCCGTGCGCTGCAGATAATGCCCGGGCATCACAACAGCAATCTTCATCTTCTTCAATAACCGGCCAGGCAGCAACAAACGTCACCACTAAAGATAATGTTTTCCTTGCGCTTTCCACCATTCTCTTCGCCGGAGCAATAACATTTTACACAAGATTCTCACACAAAAGAATCTTCAGGAAAGAAAAGCTGAGCAGGAAAGAGATGGAAAAATTAAATAAAATGCTGGATTATAATATGTTTAAGAAGGAATAGCTAAAATTCGTATTGAAAAAAGAAAATAAAAAATTTAAGTCCCTTCCTGCCAGCTTTCAAGATATTCTCTCTGCTCGGCAGTCAGCTCGTCTATTTCGATTCCCATCGCTTCAAGCTGCAGTTTGGAAATGTCGTCGTCAATCTTCTCTGGAAGCTGTATGACTTCTGCTTTCATTTTTCCCTTGTTCTTGACTGCATATTCGCACGCAAGCGCCTGCCCGCAGAAAGAAGTTGACATGACTTCAGAAGGATGGCCCTCTGCTGCAGCAAGATTAACCAAACGTCCTTCTCCGCAGATAAATATTTTTTTGCCATTAATAGCATATTCATCAAGGAAAGGCCTTACTCTTCTCGATTTTGCAATTTTCTTGAGCTCGCCGATATTGATTTCAGCATCAAAGTGCCCTGAATTTGCAAGGACAGTTCCATCTTTCATCAGTTTAATATGCTCGACATCAATTACATTCTTATTTCCTGTAACTGTAACAAAAATGTCTCCTATTTCAGCGGCTTCTTTTATCGGCATCACCCTGAACCCGTCAAGAGCGGCCTGCAATGCCCTGAAAGCATCAACCTCTGTAACGATTACATTGGAGCCCATTCCCTTTGCTTTTAATGAAACTCCTTTTCCGCAGCTTCCGTAGCCGCAGACTACAGCATTTTTTCCTGCAAATAAAATATTCGTAGCCCTTAAAATGCCGTCGATAGTTGACTGCCCGGTTCCGTAGAAATTATCTAACAGGTGCTTAGTTTTATTGTCATTCACGGCAATCATCGGATATTTCAATGCATTATCCCTTTCCATTGCCTTCAATCTTATTATTCCGGTTGTAGTTTCCTCGCATCCTGCGACAATATCTTTTATAAGATGCTCGTGCTTCTTGTGGATTTCAGAAACCAAATCGCAGCCGTCATCTATGGTGATGTTCGGCTTGAATGCAATCACATTGTTCAGGTATCTGTAATAGTCCTCTTTTGTCTCTCCCTTGTAAGCCCAGACTTTTATTCCTTCTTCTGCAAGCGCTGCTGAAACATCATCCTGAGTGCTTAAAGGATTGCAGCCTGTGATTGCAACTTCTGCTCCCCCGGCAATAAGGGTCCTGACAAGAACTGCCGTTTCCTTGGTTACATGAAGCGCCATTCCTATTCTGATATCCTTAAGCGGCTTTTCCTGTGAAAACCTTTCCTTTACTTTCATCAGCGCCTGCATTCTTGATTCCGCAATCTCAATATTCAGCTTTCCCTGCTCTGCCAGTTTCATATTCTTGACTTCATAATTAGCTCCTTTGTCCATTCAAATCACCATTTTGGCAGTAGTTTATGTTCATTTATATAGTTTTTTTAGAAAAAACTGGAAAATATCCACTATTTTTAAATAAAACAGGATAAATTTAGTAAAATTTAAATATAATACGGATATTTTATGCAACTATGGAAATAGACAATAATGACAAGAAAATAATTGAGGTTTTGAAAGGCGATTCAAGAAGCTCAATAAAAGAAATGTCGAAAACAACAAAGATAAGGCCAAGCACAGTGCACCAGAGAATAAAAAAAATGCTGGATAACGGCGTGATTGAAAAATTTACAATCAAGCTGAACAATAAATCAATGAATGAAAATTTCATCGTTCTCATGCTGGTTAAAGGCGGAACCACAGAATACATTGACAATAAATTCCTCAACAACAGCCACGTAAAAGAAGCCTTTGGCATCACAGGAGAATATGACCTGATGATTAAGCTCAAATTTGAAGACGTCGAAGAATTTAATCAATTCATTATCAACTTCAGGAAAGACAGGAAAGAAATCCAGTCAACGCTGACGATGGTGGTAACGGCAAATTTAAAGGAAGAGATTTGAGTTATTTTTTTAAATTTATTATTATTTATTTTAATTTTTTATTATTTGATTTTTATTATGATTTTAGTCAATGTTCATCCGTTATTGGACTGATGTTTTTAATCTTAAGCATTTTTTAGGTTATTTTTTTGCCGCACTCGTGGCGCATTAGAATAAATTTTTTAATAATTTAAAAAAATAATTTATAATATAGTCAATTGCGTTGATTTGTTATATTTACACGCAATTGCCTATCTCGTAAATTGCGGCTATTTGTCAAAAATTCCAAGTTACGAATATATAATGGAATTTTCGAGCATGATCGGAAATCGTAATAAATTCCGTAAATCCTAAAAAATGCATAGCATTTTTGGGAACTTGAAAATTATAAATTTTCAAGTATTTGCGATTTCCGACATATTAAACCAATTACCGCGATTTACGATATCTTCTTTATCCTAAAAGAAGAAACCATCAGAATCCCCAAGGCAAGATAAATGTAAGGGAAGAATTTTGTTTCTATATGAAAAAAATTCCTGAACAAAAATGCAAAAGGAATCAGTATTCCGTTCATTGTTATGGGCATTCCCTGAAACGAGCCTTTTAAGTTCATTATGTTGTACCTTGCAAGCCTCAAAATGCCGCAGAAAAGGAATATTGTAAAGCAAATTACGGCAATAGGCGTCTGAATAAGCGAAAAGCCGAACACAGCAGGCGCAACGCCAAAAGACACGGTGTCTGCCAGCGAATCAAGCTCTTTCCCGAACTCGTTTTGCTGCCCCATTACCTTGGCGAGCTTTCCGTCAAAGAAATCAGAAACTACAGCAAGGATCAGCATAATGCTCGCGGTCACAAACCTCCCTTCAATCGAAAAAAGTATGCTAATGATTCCGAATATGACATTCGTTAAAGTAAATACATCTGCCAGTTTCATCAGCCTGAAAATCCTGAATTCATCAAAGTCCTTTTTCTTCTTCACAAGCCTGAATTCTGACTTAAACAATGCAAGGACTCCGGATGCAAATGTCAGGGCTATGGCAATTCCTATCAAAACCCAGTCAGCATTGCCCATAATGGCCGGAATCAGCGCTATTATCTGGAAAAACAGGCTTATCTTTCCCAAGGCAGTTGGCTTGAACTCTCTCCTGAAGTCACGATAGAACATTATAAGCCCTATTATTACGGTTGCCAAGTCCCTAATAAGGAATACGAGCATTACCCAAAACGGCAATAAAGATTTCATTACCAAAGTTATTGCAACAAAATTTACAAGCAGCTTGTCTGCAGCAAAGTCAAGTATTGACCTCAATAAAGACCTTTCAATCAGCTTTTTCGCCACCAGCCCCTCAAAAAAAGCTATGAGCGCAGTTACAATGAAAAATACCAATGCAATGTTTAGTTTTCCTGAAAAATTCCTGTAGAGCACCAGAATTCCAACTACAAAAGCAAGAACTATTCTAAGCAGTGTCAGGGCTATAAACACCCTTTCCTTTCTTATTTTCAGTTTCATGAAATCACAATTATGATAAAATAAACTATCTCAGAATTTAAAGGTTGTTCTATTTCCCGCAGACATAAACAAAGGCAGGAGGCATATTCAAAGGAACAAATGTCCTGTAAACATCGCTGAAATAAGATTCAAGCATTTCCACAAGCCCGTTGGTGTACTGGAACAGGATAAACCTTCCATCTTCCTTTAAAGAGCCTTTCACTCCTTCAAGGATTTCCTCCTTCATTTGCACAGGAAAATTTCTGAATGGCAATCCTGATACAATGCAGTCAACCTCACCAAGATTATAGCTTGAAAGATTTGCCATGATGTTCTCTGCGCCTGCATTTATTATTTTCATCCTTTTGTCTCTTATGTTTTTCCTTAGGTGGCTGCAGAATTCATTGTTAACTTCAAAGCAGAAAAGCCTAGTATCAGGCGAAGCCCTTTTCAGAATCTCTTTGGTGAACACTCCGGAACCTGGGCCAAGCTCAACAATATTCTTCATTGAGCCAAAATCAATGTTCTTCACCACCTCATTTGCCAAAAACTTCGAGCTTGGAGCTACAGCGCCCACCTGCAACGGGTGTTTGATGAAATTGGACAATAGCAGCAAAGAGCCCTTCATTGTGAATTACCTTTAGATGATTTTACTTTCATTTTAGAATTCCTATGATTGTTTCACCTGCTTTTACCTTGTCATTCAGCTTTATCTTTAATATCACATCATTCGGAATGACCAAAGATGTCTGGCTTGAAAGCGCAATCATTCCTATTTTGGCCCCTTTATTAACTTTTTGATTCTCCCTGACATAGCACTTTATCCTTCTTGCCAAAAAGCCTGCAATCTGTATGACTTTAACTTTCAGCCTTTTGTTTTGTATTATCACTTCATTCTTTTCATTCTCAAAGCTTTTCTCCAAATCATAAGCCTTGAAGAACTTTCCTTTAGTATACTTGATTGACTTTACCTTTCCTTCTATTGGGGCTCTGTTGATGTGGACATCTAATGGAGACATGAAGATTGAGATTACGTAGCATTCATTCGCAACGTCTTTCGTTATTGTCTTTATTTTTCCAAAAATGGCTTTTTTTATTCTAATCCTGTCTTCTGCAGTGTCTATAATGCTTATTACTTTCCCATCAGCAGGTGCAACTATACTGTTTCCTTTTGATATTATTCTTTTAGGATCACGGTAGAAGTTAAACAAGAATAGCACTATCAGCAATAAGATAAACAGCCCGGTTATTGTTAAAATCATAAATCTCCACACCTTTCTATTTCATCCATTTCAGCACTTTATTGTTCCAAATCAGGATTCCTAAAGCTATAACCACTAATATCATCCCATATACTGCATGCATCAGATGAGATGATTCGCTAAATCCAGCTTTTGAGTGGAAAGCATGAGGCAGGAAAGCAAAGAAAAACCCCATAAGTAATAATATTGTCCCTACAATGTCTATTAGCTTGTTATGATTAGCCATAAGAAAAAAAGAAAAAATAAGCTGTTTAAAGCTTATTCCTTAACTCCGTATGCAACACCAAGTGAGACAACTCCCACTGCCACATGCAGGTAGCTGATTTCTGCGTTGATGGCGAAGATGCTTGTCAGCAAGCCACTCGCTCCTGGAACGAACCAGAGAACACCAACAACAAGAGCTACAACCCCAACCCACATGTTGGTTGGCTTTGCACTGCCTTTGGAAGCAAGCCATAGTATTAAGGCTCCTCCTGCAAGGTGCAATACGTTTTGAGCCGGATTGACTCCAAAAATTCTTAATATAGGCGCATTGAAGAAACCTACTATTCCCAAAAGGGCTAGTACGACTCCAATTACCATTGCGTATGTCTTTTGTACATCTGCGATTTTTGACCACCTCCATGGTTTAGCTATACTCTTTAAAGTTGGGTATTTAAGCTTTTCGGGGAAATTCAAGACAAAAATATAGGTTGGGAAATATGTTATAGAAAACATAAATATTCAGTTTAATGAAACTACATATCAAAGTTTTGGCATCTCCATTTGCGAGCATCTGTAACGATTGGGATTAAGCAAAAAGAAAATTGCAATGGGAATTCAACGAAAATCATAGATTTTCGAGGTGCTCGAAAATTTTCAATTTTCGACATTTGCTATCATCAAACTTTTTACATGCGAGCTGATGCCAAAACTTAGGCACAATCAGCTTATAATAAATCATTTCCTTTTCTTTCCTTTCTTCTTTTCCACAATCCCTTTCCTTTTTACCAAAGAAACCGCTATTCCGCCCACTAAAACACCTATGAAAAAGATGCCTATCAGCTTGCTGTCAATATTGTAATAGTTTGCCTTTTTCCCATTGCTTTCCTTAAAGTATATATCCAAATTGCCCAATTCAAGCGCATATTCTGAATAAAGCAAAGCTGAAAATACGTCGCTTTCTTTCAAAGAATTGGCATATTCATAATAGCTGTAGCCAAGAATAGGGAATACTCCTTTATTGGACTGCCTTGCTATATTATTCTTAACTATCTCCAGCTTGGTCTCTACCACATTCCTATACTGCTCAGGATCAACGCCAAATACGCTTAATATAATATCAACATCTGCTTTCGCCTTGCTTGCTTCTGAGAGGCAAAGTTCGTAATTTCCCTTTTGAAGCTCTGAATTTGCCCTTTTTATTCCGTTTTTTACATTTTCAAGTGTATTTGGAAAATAAAGTTCAACATACTGTTCCCTCTCATCAGCCTCGCTGATTTTGGTCTGGCAGGATTTTTTCAGCACATCTTTGTTCAAATTGAATGCCTTCCCGGGTTTTCCAAGAAAATTAGACCATGAATTGGCAGAATTTATCCTTTCATTTGCATATGCCAAAGTCCTGACAATCTTTTCTGTTTTGTTGGTATTATTCAGTGTTGCAAGAGCCTGGCTTATTGTCTCTTCAGCTTCTGAAATCCTTTCTTCAACAACCATATATGCTTCCAAATCTGTAATGGTTTTTCTTTCCTTACTTTCCACTTTTTTTCTTAATATACTCACATCATTATTCATTCTTTGGGCTTCCTTTACTGCATCTTCTTTGGAAAGGTTTCTTGCAAGAAGAGATAGTGTAGAGTATTCAACATTGGCGCCAAAGCAATAGCTTGCGCCTGAGTAAAATGCGCTTTGCTCGAACGCAATCCTTCCTTTGGATGTCAGGTTGGCTGCATTTTCCTTTACTAAGTTTATTATAGAAGCATTAAGGGAATACTTTAGGTTACTGGTCTCTGCCCTTAGCTTGTTGCTCCTGTCACAAAGGTCTTTTGCAACGGATTTCATAGTGTCCCTGTATTCAGGGCTGATTTCAATATTCGTATACTTTTGCCCTAATTCCTTTCCGGTGAACTCTTTGTATGCCTGGCTTAATGTTGAGACTTCAACAACTCGTATTCCTAACTTTTTAGAGAGATTAATTATGTCAATTGTTGAATTATCTGTTTTTATTATTGCCTCTCCTGCAGGAATCATTACTTTTTTCATGCCGGCCTTTTTTGCAGCTTCTACCTTTTCCTTTACGCCGCCTACATGCCCTATAAACCCTCCGGAGTTTATGGTTCCGGTTGCAGCATAATCCTCCCTTAAGTTTATGTTTTGCAGCATTGCCATGGTAAGCAGGGCAATTGATGAGCCGGCGCTTGGCCCTGCTATTATAGGAGAGTCCGCTGAAATTGTGTAAAAGAAATCAACATCATTGCAGTCCAATTCAAGAGTGTCGCATGCAATTGCCTTGGCAAACCTTGTGGACATCTGGGTGTCCGTTTTAGTCAACGGAAAAGTCTCAAGAAACACCCTGCCGGAGCCCGGCTTTATTTCAAGATATAAGTCTGCCACTCCGCCTTCCAAAGCTCCCGATTCTGTTTCCTTGACTGCCAGCAGCTTCATGTGGCCCTGGTTGGCTAAGACACCGGGAATTAGAATTAAATTCAATATGACAAACAAAAACAAAATTCTTTTCATATATTTGGTAATGGAATTGGATTTAAGAAGTTTTTGGATTAAATGGCTATTTGTGAAATTTAGGCTGAAAAAATATTCTTGTAAACCAACTTATTATAATTTCTGATGCCATTCTCTGTGAACTTTGACAAAACCTTCATTTTCTCCATGTCTTAGTAATCCATGGTGCACAAATCCCCTTTTTTTTATATGAGGAAAAATATTTTTAAGAATAGCCGCTTTTTCTTCTTGGGATATTGTTAAAGATTTAGTCATCACCACATCAGCGCCAAACTGCCTAACTTCAGGCGGCACATATTTATCCGAGTAACCTTTATTGCCATAATAGGCTTTAAGTAATTTGAGCTGCTCATTAAAGGTGAATGTAAATTCATTGCCCTTCTTTCTAAGATTATGAATTACATTCGTCCTATTCAAAATTTTAAGATGATTATACAAATACCTTAAGCTATCTTGCGGGTCCTGAAGGATGTAGATTTCAGAGTTTGGAAAGCAAAAAATAGCAATTGGGTCTTCTAATGAACCAACGTAAAAAACTAGTTTATGCGGCTTGCATGCAATGCTTGCAGGAATATAATACAAATATGCGACTTCCAATCTCCCATCTTTAAATAAAGATAAATTTCTTTGCGCTTGTAAGACAGTTCTCGTTGCCGGGCATTCAACATTTCTTACAACAGGAAATTCCATATCTTTAACAATATAGTCTTGCAATTCATAAACAGCTTGCCTCTCGCCGAACAAAAGTTTGGATTCCATTTTTACTAGTTCACTTAAGTTTTGAACTTTTATTCTCATGCTGGTCAATTCCACATTAGAATATAACCAACCAGGAATTTTTTCATAAGCATTTTCATAATCATCAATTTGTTTTGAAAGCTCGTCGTATAATGTCACTTGCTTTCTTAAAACCATCTTCAGAACTCTTAGTTTTTGTTTTATAATCACTATAGCATGTTCCTCTTTTCCCGTTAATACATTAGAAGAAGTTATAATGCGAATTAGCTTTTGCTCATTTTCCTCCTTACCTAATCCTTCCAAAAGAGCTTTGTTAAATCTTTGAATTTCAGATTTTAAACCTGGAAGCTTAAAATGATAATAAGCTTCATTCGTAGCACTTTCTTTTTCCTTGAAGAAAACAATATATTCTTTAAATAAATCATGCAACTCCCTAATTTCTCTCTTTAAAATCTCTGGATTAATATCTTTATGGAATAGCCATTTTAAGATTGTCATTACAAATGCCTTCGGCTATGCGTTTATATAATTTGCTGTGAGGAAGAATGAGGACTAACTAGCTCATTTAACTGGAAGATTCAGCACCGCCATTAGAACCTTTATCATTATTTGTCAATTTTTCAGTATAACGACACTTAGGAAACCGGTTGCAGGCCAGAAACTTCCCATAAATCGAGCTTCTTAAAACAATATCACCTTCACTGCACTTTGGGCATTTTCTTTTTATCTCTCCGGTTGCAATTGCCTTTGCCTGTTCTCCCGCTTCACCACCTAAAAGCTTAGTCGGACATTTTGGGTTCAGGCAGAATTCCATAGGCTGCCTTGCTTTCTTTATTGCAAGAACCTTTGGATAACCACAAACTTCGCAGTCTTTTTTTGCAGGTTTGATTAAAGCATTTTTTGGTATTGAGAAAATTGTTTTGCAGTCAGGATACCGGTTACAAGCGCAAAAACTTCCAAACTTCCCCCTCCTAATCGCGATATTTCCAACTTTGCAAACTGGACAAATTCCAAGGAAAGACATCTCATCCTGAGTCTCCCTGTTTGCTTTTGCCAATTCTGTTCCAATCTCTTTTTGGTGCTTCTTCAGGTCAGCAACCACTTTAGTTATGGCATCTTTGGCATCTTCAAGAATTGCCTCTTTTTTCTGCTTTCCTTCCCGTATCTTGTCCATCTCAAGCTCAAAATGCCTTGTCAGCTCTTCATCAAGGATTTTAGGAACATATTTTTCAAGGGTTTCTATGGTTGAAATTCCAAGATTTGTAGCTTCAATTGCCTTTCCCTGCACATATCCTCTTTGGAATAAAGTGTCAACAATCTCTGACCTTGTCGCTTTTGTGCCAAGATTTCTTTTCTCAAGATCTTTAATTATTGAAGCAGGAGTATACCTTTTTGGCGGCTGTGTTTCTTTTGCGAACAGCTCAATCTTTTCAACTTTTATTTTGTCGCCTTCCTTAACATTGGGCAGCTCTATTTCCTCAAGCTGAACATAAGGGGAATAAAATGAATGCCATCCTTTCTCAATTGTTCTTGTTCCTTTTGCAATGAAAATTTCGCCGTTGCAGTTTATGCTTGCAGTCATAGTTTCTCTTTTTGCAGGCTCTCCAAAAGTTGCAATGAACCTTTTGACAATAAGGTCATAGATTTTGTTTTCTCTTTCATTCAATCCATCAGGAGAAATTCCGGTTGGATAAATGGCAGGATGCGCAGGGTCTGTTTTCTTTCCGTTATTTGGAATCAGCTTTGATTTCTCAACCAATTTCTTGATTAATTCGGAATAACTTTTTTGCTTTGCCAGCTCTTTCAGCACTTTTTTATAGCCGATTGAAGGAGGCAATTGCTGGCTTGAGGTTCTCGGATAAGAAATGATTCCTGAAGTGTAAAGCTCCTGCCCAATTTCCAAAGTTTCTTTCGGCTGTATCCCGAAGCATCTGTAAGCTTCAACCTGCAATGATGTCAAGTCAAAAGGAAATGGAGGTGACTGGCTGAACTGCTTCCTGTCCAGCTTGTCTATCTTTGCTTCTTTCTGGCCTTTTGTCTTTTGGATAGCTTTGTCTGCTTTTTCTTTTTCCCAGAACTTGTCCTGCTCGTGCCATGCAGACAGCTGCTGCTCCTTGTAAGAGCCGCTCAGCTGAATCTGCCAAAAAGGCTTTGAAGCAAAAGCCCTGATCTCCTTTTCCCTGTCAACAATTATTTTTAGCGCAGGGCCCTGCACTCGCCCTGTTGACATCAGCTTGAATGTGCCTGTTGATTTGATTGCTGCAGTTAATGCACGGGAGTAGTTGATGCCATTTATCCAGTCCAATGCATGCCGAGCTTCACCTGATTCCGCCAATCCCCAATCCAGGTGTTTACTTTTATTTTTGTAGGATTCTCTTAATTCATCTTTTGTTAGTGTTGAGAATTTCATTCTATTCGCATTTTTTTGCTTAAATGCATAGCGAACAACATTAAGCCCAATGACCTCTCCTTCAATATCTAGATCAGTGGCAACCGTAAAAGAATTAGCGTCTTTGGATAGCTTTTTCAATGTATTAAGGTATTTTTTTGTAAATGCAGAACTCTTTGTTGTTTCAGAAACTGGCTTCCATTCTATATCAAATACTGGAAACGTCCAGCCTTTCTTGACTTTTTCAGCCAAGCCATAAAGATGGCCTACAGCACAAGCTACAACAATATCATTTTTTCCATGCGTTAGTTTATAATATGAGACACCCTGATAATTCTCTTTTATTGGCTTTCCGTCAGCCAATGCTTCAGCTATCTTTAACGCAGCAGCGGGCTTCTCAGTTACTATCAATTCATACATAAAGCATAGAATTTTGTCGACAATATAAAAATGTTTTTAATATTGATTGTAATATATACTTTCTACAAGCACTGGACACTGGACATGCCCGTGTGAAATATATAAAGGATGACTTCTTTCAAAATTGAAAAAACAAAACATTCAGATATGGGTAACAGGTCATTAATAAAAATAAAGAAATGATAATCTATCACTAATTCCCGACTTTAACTTTATTCTTCATCTCCTTCAAGACATTAATCGCGCTCAGCAATGCCAAATAGCTAGTCTTGGGATTCCTGCTCGGCAGGTTCTGTGTTGTTGTTTTTATGATTCCAAAATCCCCAACTGCCTCAATTTCGTGCGTGTTGAATTTAGTATCCGGGTCAGCAATTATTTTTATTTTTATATCATCAAATTGTGATGCCAGGAATAATGTTGCTGCAACGTTTATGTTCTGCGGAAATCCTTCAACAGCATCTTTAAGTCCGCCTTCAAAGATAATTGTTTTTTCTTTTAATCCGCTTAGATTGATGTTGTTTTTAATGATAAATGGCGCGCCTTCAAGGCCTTTAGCTGATTTTGTCGTTCTCAAAGCCAAAGATGTTATCTTTCCGGAAGCAGATTTTATAGCATCAAGCCCGCAGATTGCACCGGATGGAAGAATTATCTCGCAGTTTTTTATTTTTTTCAGCAAGTCAAGATTATCAATCAATCCCCCTGTGCTCATTATCAATAATTTTTTATTTTTCTTATCAAGATTTTCATTTTCCAGTATTTTTTTTATAGCATCTTTTTTTGCGGATTCAATAATGAATTCAGAACAGCCAATCAGTTCATCTATTTCCATGAACTCAGGATTATTGTTTTTTAATTGTTTTTTTAATTCATCAGTTTTATTCTTATCAATGTCGTTCAATGCAATCAGCTTAAAATCATCTGAACTGTCAATAAACTGAGCCAGTTCGCTCCCGATAAATCCGCATCCGATAATACCCGCCTTCATTTTATTTCCAATGACATGTTTAATGATTTTCCCGGATTTGTCAAAAATCCCATGGAGATTATATCCGCGCCGCAGCCGGAATATTCAGCTAAATTATCTGCATTAATATTGCCAGATGCCTCAAATAAAATATCATTGTACAAATTTAATTTTTTTAATTCCTCAATTACTGATTTAATCTCATTAGGGGGCATCTTGTCAAACATTATGGCAAAAAGGTTTGTATTATTTTTATCGATTAAATTTTTTATTGAACCTGCGGCTTTTAACGCCTGTTCTCCATTTTCCACTTCAATTTCAATATACTTTGACCTGTTCCCTGCAAGATTCAGAGATTTTTCAATTTCATAATTTAAAATCTGCAGGTGATTGTCTTTTATAAGGATTCCGTCATTAAGATTAAGCCTGTGAGTCAATCCGCTTCCAATGCTTACAGCCTTTTTGTCCAGCAGCCCCCACAAAGTTTTCCTTGTTGCAGCAATTTTAGTTTTATTTTTCAATTTTCCATTTAATGAGTTAGCCAATGTTGCGATTCCGCTCATTCTTTGGAGCAAATTCAATGAAACCCTTTCCCTTGAAAGAATTTTATTTGCATCCCCTTCAATCTCAAGTATTGTATCATTGCTATTTACTTTATCACCGTCTTTTTTAAGAAATTTTATCTTTAAATCTTTATTTAACAATCCGAATTCTTCCAGCCCGGCCGCCATTCCGCTTTCTTTTGCAATGATGGCGGCAGTAATTTTCTTTTTCTTCGTAATTAATGAACCTGTTGTCACATCATTATTTTTTAAGTCATTGACCAATAAAAAACCAAGAAAATTTTCCACGAACTTAAAATAATCCTTGTTCTTCAAGCTAAGTAATCTTTTCCTGTCCCAAAACTCCAGAACTAAACCTGATCTAAGCCGCATTTTTAGAAACTGCCAGCATCCTGTCAATTGCTTTCCTTGCATTAACTATTGTTTCCTCAGGCAATATTATTTCGTTCGTGTTGTATACTAAAGCCTTTATCACAAGAGGCATTGTTGTAGATTTCATATATGGGCAGACGTTGCAGAAAGACAGGAAATTCTTCTCAGGAACATCCTGCCTCAGCTTGTCTGTCATGCCGCATTCTGTCACCACGATAAAATTCTTTGACCCGTCAGATTTTGCGAATTTTGCCATTCCGCCTGTTCCGCAGATGTGGTCTGATAATTTTAATAATTCCTCTTTGCATTCTGGATGCGCAATTACTTTTGCATCAGGATACCTTTGCTTGAATTCCATTAAAGTATCGGCGTCCAGTTTGTCATGCACGAAGCAATACCCGTCCCATAAGATTATTTCCTTGTCGGTGTGCTGCCGGACATACCTGCCGAGATTTTTGTCGGGCAGGAATATGACTTTTTTGTGGGGCAGTGAATTTACAACCTCAACTGCATTTGCAGACGTGCAGCAGATATCTGAAATAGCCTTTACATCAGCAGATGTATTTACGTAGCTTACAACAGCAGCGTCAGGATATTGATTTTTTACTTTTCTTAATTTTTCAACTGTTGCCATGTCCGCCAAAGAGCATCCTGCATCCATGTTCGGCAATAGGACAGTTTTATTTGGGCTTAGAACTTTTGCGGTTTCAGCCATGAACTTGACCCCGCAGAACAAAATCACATCCGCATCTGTTTCAGCCGCCTTGACAGAAAGCCCAAGAGAATCTCCTATATAATCAGCTATCCTGAACATCTCAGGCCTCTGGTAATTATGGACCAGAATGACGGCATTCCTCTGCTTTTTTAGCTCTTTCACAAGCTCCACCATTTTGTCCATGTCAGTCATCGGAGCCATAAGTTCTTGTTCCATAATTCATGTTCGCCAAATCTAATTTAAATAACTACCCAAACAGGCAAACTGGGAATTGCAAACTCAAATTAGCGGCAATTATTGCCTATAAATAGAAAGATATATTAATCATTATTATTTATTTTCCCGTATGTATCTCGTAACATCCAATAAAAACAGGGAATCCGCAGAACTGGCAAAAATTGTAGTTTCTTTTTTGAAGCAATATAAAATGAAGGCAGTAGCTGATAACGAGCTCAAGCACGATTTTGATATGATCTTTGCGATAGGCGATGACCGATTCCTGCTTGAAACATTCAGGAAGCTTGGCAAGAATCAAAAGCCCGTGCTCCCGATTGCGTCAAGCCAGAGTTTTTTTGCGCAGGTTAATTCTTTGAACGTGAAGCACTATCTCAGCCTGATAAAAAAAAACAAATTTGAGCTTTACAAAAGGTCAAGATTGGAGGCAAAATTTGACAAGTCCAACAGCCCGATTGCATTGAACGACATAGGATTATTTTCCTCAAAAAGCGCCTCATTGCTGAGGTATACTCTCTACCTTAATAACGAGATTTTTTGGAAGGAAACAGGAGACGGGCTGATAGTCTCCACCCCGACAGGAAGCACCGGCTATTCTTTGTCAGCAGGAGGGCCGATAATAATTGAGGAGCCTAATATATTTGCTGTAACTCCAATATCTTCCCTTGAAAAGCACCCCTCCGCGATTGTTTCCGATTCAACAAAAATAAAAATTGCCGACATTGAAGGAGACCGACCATTGCTCATAATTGACGGTGAAGTAAGAATTCCGATAAAATCCAATGAAGTGACGATACAAAAATCGCCGTACGATGCAAACTTCGTGATATTTTCGAAAGAGCATCAGCTGGAAAGCAGGCTGAAAAAAAGAACATTGCACGTAGACATTAGTAAAATTAAAGAGCTTCCTGCAAGCTCGAAGCTTCTGTACAGGATTCTCATGCACGAGGGCAACATGACGCAGAAAGAGCTCGTTAATGCCTCTGCACTGCCTGAGAGAACTGCAAGATACGCGTTGAATCTTCTGGTGAGCAAAGGCCTTGTCAGCACGCAGACTCATTTCACGGACGCAAGGCAGACTGTTTACGGAGTTTAGAATATTTTATCGCTTTTTCTAATGTAATCAAACGAATTACGCGCCGGGAGTTGCGTGCGAGAACTCGAGCACGCTCTCGTTCATCTACGGGACTTTCAGAGATTCTTTTGAACCCGCGAGTCCCGCCAAGGACACTCGATTTTCAGTCGAGCGCACTGCCGACCTATGCGACCCCGGCTTTGCGTTTCGAAAGTTTTTTATATCTGATTATTTACTTATTAGTATCCCGTCAAGGTTATGCCGCCTATGCGGCCTTTTTTCTTTTTATTATTGCAGGAATTCTTCCTTTATAAATTTCACAGCCCCATGCCCAGTGCTTGTAGAAAATATATTTTCTAGAAGTCATTTTCTATAAAATTATTTAACCAATAAACTTAAATCTTTAATAGTAACTCCTTACTTATGCACGAAGACATCATCAAAAAAATCCTTGAATCAATTGACCAAAAATCAATATTTACCGAAACCTATCCAAAATTCTCAGGGCAGGGCTACAGGGCGCATAAGATAGAAGCAAAGAATTTTCATGAAATAAAAATTCCTGATTCAAACAAGAGAATTGCTTTTATAGACGGAGGCAATGCCGAGATAATAGGCTCTGCAAACTTTTCATTGAGTTTAATAAGAGTCTGCTATGTCATTTATGAAAATAAAAAGAAAATTTCATCAAAAAAATTTGAAATGTTTGCTTTTGTAAGGGCAGTAAATGAAAACAATGAGATAACTTATAAAACAGAATTTTTTAATATAAACAATTCATTAAAATTGGAAGAAATTTCATTCAGCTCTTTTGACCCTACATTGATGCTCGGAATGAACAGAGCCGACATAAGCAGCATTGCAAACGCGATAAGGAGATTTGCAGAATTAAAGATTGCAAAATCAGTTAATGATGAACAAATCGCAGACATAACGGTATTGGATGGAAATCTACAATCAACTTTAACAAATGAGAACAAATATTTAAATGAATTGTACGAGTCCTGTGAAACAAATAATGTAGTTTTAACAGCTTTAAGCAAGACAAATTCCATATTCACTGAAAACGGAAATTTATTGGGCGCTGTGTTGTCCGGTATTTCTCCTGTTAGCTCTTGGTCATATCATCCTATCGTTGACATAGACAGCCATAATCATAAAGCAGAGATGCTCTTTGTAAAACTGCATGACAAGTCCAAACACATTTTTAGATTTGAAATTTTTAATATCCAGAAAATCAAGGCAGAAGAAACTATAAATGATTTAGCGGGTAATTGCGTCGACCCTGTTTTTATCGGATACCCTTACGGCTTGGTTGAAGCAGACAGAATGGCAAGAGTAAGCAATCAGGAAAAAGAAATGATGAAGACAATGCTGATGGTAAAAATCAAGGACAAAAACATTGAGAGATACCTCAGCGCAAACAACGCGCATGAGATTCTGGACAGGGTTAGTTTTTGAAAAACAATCAAAAGCTAAAACAACAAACTATATAAACTTCTCAGTTCAAAAACAGCTTATGTACGATGTAATAACAGTCGGCTCTGCCACGCTTGATGTTTTTGCAAAGACCGCTTTCTCAGAGCTTATAAAAATAATTGACCCGAAAGGCGAGACAGACTTATTGGCTTTTCCGAGCGGTGCAAAAATCCTGATTGACGACCTGGAATTTACCACAGGGGGCGGGGGAACAAATACTGCTGTTGCATTGTCAAGGCTCGGGCATAAAGTGGGCTTTGTCGGAAAGCTGGGGCATGGAACGAATTCTGATTTTATACATAAGAGCCTAATGAAAGAAAAAATAGACCTGCTCTGCGCGCACGGGGAAGGAAAGTCAGGATACTCTGTTATTTTAGACACGCTGGAGCATGACAGGACAATATTGACTTACAAGGGGATAAATGACCAGTTACATTGGAATGAAGTTAAAAAAACAAAACTAAAAGCCAAGTGGTTTTACTTTAGCGCAATGATGAACGAGTCATTCCATACGCTTGAAAAGCTTGCAGAATTTGCTGAAAAAAATAATATCAAGGTTGCTTTCAACCCAAGCACTTACCTCGCTGAAAAAGGAAAAAAGCACCTTAAGAATATTTTGGGCAGGACTGAGCTATTGGTTTTAAACAAGGAAGAAGCAGGATTGCTGGTTGGTAGCGGAACTTTTAATGAAATGCTGATAGAATTAAGGAAACTCGGCCCTAAGATAGTGGTCATAACGGACGGCAGGCACCCATTTTATGCAATGGACGATAAGTTTTTTTACACAATCACGCCTTCTCCTGTAAAGATTTTAGACACGACCGGTGCAGGAGATGCTTTTGCGGCATCATTGTTAAGCGGATTGATTAGAAAAAAAGACATGGAATTTTCTTTGAAGCTCGGCGTTACAAATGCGCAGTCAGTAATCCAGCATTACGGTGCCAAGAATATTTTATTGAGTTACAAAGAAGCATTGAGGCAGATGAAAAAGAGGAGAATAAAAATCGTAAAGAAAAAAATTTAATATCCATATTTTCCTTTCATAGGCACAAACATAAATTCCCCCAATATTTCCTCAGTCAGTTTTCCATTTTTCTTTTTTCCCTTAACCATTGCCTGCTCGTTCATATCCCCTACGGGCGCGGCAATTATGCCATTTTCTTTTAGTTGATTAATTAGCGGTTTTGGAATTTTAGGGCATGCCGCAGTTATTATTATCCCGTCATAAGGCGCTTCCTTTTCATATCCTCTTGAGCCGTCGTAATTGATTATTTTTATATTTTTTAGCTTCAATTTTTTAATATTGTCTTTCGCAAATCCAGCAAGTTTTTTAATAATTTCAGTTGAAATCAATTTTCCATTGTCTCCAATGATTTTTGAAATTATGGCAGCTTGATAACCGGAGCCTGCCCCTACTTCAAGGACTTTATCGCCTTCTTTTAGTTCAAGCGCCTGAGTCATCAGCATTACAGTTGTCGGCTGGGATATTGTTTGCCCTTCTCCTATTGACAGAGGATAATCTCCGTAGGCTTCGCCTTGATGCTCTTTTTTGATAAACAGCTCTCTGGGAATTTGCTTGAATGCTTCAATTACTTTTTTATCTTTTATTGTTCCTGAAGAAATCCATAGTTCTATCAGTTGTTCCTTTGGCAGCATATTCATTTAATAGATTTTAAAGAATAAAAATTTTGTTATATTTTTATACTTTAAAATCTTTCAATCAACAGCTACAAGAACATCTTCCCCTTCAACCTTTACCTGGAATGTTGGAACTTTTGCTGTAGGCATTACAGGCGAAACTCCGGTCTTGACATTAAACTTCCACCCGTGCCATGGGCACGTTACAACATCTCCTTCAAGATATCCTTCCCCCAAAGGCCCGCCTCTGTGAGCGCACTGGTTGCTTATTGCGAAAAACTGCCCTTCTACATTGAACAGCCCGACTTCTTCGCCGTTTACCATCACGGTTTTATTTTCCCCTGGCTTTAGGTCAGCTGCGCTTGCTGCTCTTACAAAATTTGGCATTTTAATCAATTAAAAGAATAACCTAACCATATTTAAAACTTTTCTTCGTTCGGCGTTATTGAAAAGTCGAAGGTTGCCATCTGGTTTTATGAGCATTATAATCCAAGTTAGTCAATCACAAGGAAATTGCAATGGGAATTGTGATTATCTTCATTAATCAGCCAATGCGAATTGATGGCAACCCGAGCGAGGCGAGGACTTTTCAATAACGCCCTTCGTTCTTTGATTATAAATGCACGAACCAGTTAAATATTTGGTGGACGTTTCCCATGGAGTTACTAAGTCAATAATGGTTATTGACGGTTCGGAAACAACAATATACATGTCCCATCCAGACAATTCTGTTATGAGACAAGTCATGGCACCTTCAGTTATGACTGAGCCTAGAAAAATAGAAATTGGCAATATTACTGACAGTGTAGTGCTGGACATTTTAGCAGAAAAAACAATTGACGAGATTCTTTTGGATCATCCTGGGATCATTGTTAATGGAATAAAAGACCCGCAGTATAAACCCGCTTGAGCCAAATCACAACCTTTATATTCTCAGATTTAAATAATGCGATTAAAGAGAGGTGCATAGTTTGGACAGGAAAAACAGGTTCGTTCTTTGGTTTGATGAATTGGGAATTGAAGACGTTCCTCTTGTAGGGGGAAAAAATGCCTCTTTGGGAGAGATGTACAGGAACCTCACAAAGAAAGGCATAAAAATTCCCAACGGCTTCGCAGTCACAGCTTATTCTTACAATTATCTTCTTGAAAAGGCAAAGATAAAAGACGGCATAAAAAGAATTCTGGAAGGCCTTAACACTTCCAATATGAAAAACCTTTCGGAAAGAGGCAGGAAAGTAAGGGAAACTATACTGAAAGCAGAATTCCCAAAAGAACTGGCAGATGAGATTTGCTCTTCATACAAAAAATTATGCAGGGAATACGGCTCAAATACAGATGTTGCTGTCAGAAGCAGCGCAACGGCAGAAGATCTTCCGGACGCCAGTTTTGCAGGCCAGCAGGAAACTTACCTCAATATAAGGGGGGAAAAAGAGCTTATTCAGGCATGCAAGAAATGCTTTGCTTCTTTGTTTACTAACCGAGCAATTTCCTACAGGGTGGACAGGCATTTCAGCCATTTCAAGGTTGCGCTTTCAATTGGAGTCCAGAAAATGGTAAGGAGTGACATGGCATGTTCAGGAGTCATGTTCTCAATTGACACAGAAACCGGATTCAAGGATGCAGTTTTAATCAACGGCTCTTATGGCCTTGGAGAAAATATTGTCCTTGGAGCTGTAAACCCAGACCAGTTTTATGTCTTCAAGCCGACTCTGAAAAAAGGTTTCAAGCCAATACTAAGCAAGAAATTGGGCAGCAAGAAGATAAAGATGATTTATACAAAAATTCCTGATAAGCCTACAAAGAATATTGATGTTCCCCACGAAGAAAGCCTGAAATTCGTTCTCAATGACAATGAAATCCTAAAGCTTGCAAAATGGGCATGCATAATTGAAGACCATTATTCTGCAAAGGCAAAAAAATTCAAGCCAATGGACATGGAATGGGCAAAAGACGGCAGGACAGGGGAGTTATTCATTGTGCAGGCAAGGCCTGAAACAGTCCAGAGCCAGAAGAATTTCAATATTTTGGAAGAATATTCTTTGAAAGAAAAAGGGCCAGTTTTGCTGACAGGATTGGGTGTTGGAACTAAAATCGGCTCAGGAAGGGCACATGTAATAAAAAGCGCCCATGAAATAGGGAACTTCAGGCAGGGGGAAGTTTTGATAACTGAAAAGACAGACCCTGACTGGGAGCCGATAATGAAAATAGCCTCTGCAATTGTAACAAACAGGGGCGGAAGGACAGCGCATGCAGCGATAGTAGCAAGAGAGCTGGGAATTCCGGCAATTGTCGGCACAGAAAACGGGACTGAAAAAATAAAAACCGGAACAGATGTTACAATATGCTGCTCAGAAGGCGAAGTCGGAAAAGTTTACAAGGGAAAATTAAAGTTCGAAATAAAAAAAGTGGATTTAAAAAAGCTCAAAAGGCCGAATACCAAAATAATGATGAACGTCGGCAATCCCGACCAGGCTTTTGAATTCTCGTTCATTCCGAATGACGGCGTTGGCCTTGCAAGGGAGGAGTTCATTATCAATTCTTATATCAAAGTACATCCGTTGGCGCTTTTGCATTTCGATAAATTAAAAGACAAGAAAACAAGAGACACTATAACTGAACTTACAGCTTCTTATAAAAGCAAGACAGATTTTTTTGTTGAGAAGCTTGCCCAGGGAGTTGCAATGATTGGCGCAGCATTTTATCCCAAGCCGGTAATAGTCAGGATGTCAGATTTCAAGTCGAATGAATATGCGAACCTCATAGGCGGAAGCGGCTTTGAGCCCAAGGAAGAAAATCCCATGATTGGCTGGAGAGGGGCTTCAAGATATTACACTGGAAATTATCAAGAAGCATTTGCCCTGGAATGCAAAGCAATGAAAAAAGCAAGGGAAGAAATGGGGCTTACAAACATCAAGCTTATGATTCCGTTCTGCCGAACTGTTGATGAGGGAAAGGCAGTTGTTGCAGAGATGAAAAAGCACGGGCTTGAGCAGGGAAAAAATGAATTGGAAATTTATGTCATGTGCGAAATTCCCTCAAATGTCATTTTGGCAGATGAATTCGGAAAAATATTTGACGGCTTTTCAATCGGCTCAAATGACTTGACGCAATTGACTTTGGGATTGGACAGGGATTCTGAACTGGTTTCAAGATTATACGATGAAAGAAATCCCGCTGTAAAGAGAATGATTTGGGAAGCTATTCACAAGTGCAAAAAGAATGGGGTGAAGATAGGAATCTGCGGGCAGGCAGCATCGGATTTTGTAGAATTCGCTGAGTTTCTTGTTAAATGCGGGATTGATAGTATATCCTTAAATCCAGATACGGTTATTAAAACTACAATAGCAATTTCTAAACTGGAAAGTAAATTGCATAGAAAAAGTTAACAACGTCGATAAAGACATAATATTATTTTATTCAAACTTGTACTCTTTTCTCACGATGCTTTTTACTTTCCTGTACATCTCAGCTTTTTGCTTCATGGAATACTGCTCGTAAAACTTGGTCGCTTTTTTCTTTACGTCGTCAAAAAACCCATACCAAATAATCATATTTCTTTTTCTGATTCCTAGCTCTTTGCAGGCCCATTCATACAAAGCAATGAACTTTCTGTAATCATACTTATATTTGGTTATTTCAGCGTAAGTTTTCTTGAATATATCATAATCAGGATTTCCAACATTAAAAACTTCATTCTTGCTCATGATTTTGTCAATAGCTTCCAAAGGATATTGCTCATTTTTTCCCAAATAGATAAACGGCTGCCTTTTCATTCTTTTTGCAATTGCCAATTCAATTGTAAAGCACATTATCTTGCCGCAATAGTATGCGCCGCCTTGATATGTCCCATATGCTAAATTATCAACCCAGAATTCATGTACTTTATTTTTGCCTGTCATTGTTGCCAGTTTGTCAAAATCACTTCGAAACTTGTAAATCCAGCCCATATGGATATCTATTCTTGGCCTGTTTGCTATTGTTACGAAATCTGCAATCCCCTCATTCAGCAGTTGATGCGCAGTAAGGAAAACATAGTTAATCCTATAGTTCGGAGCTTTCCGGACTTTTATTTTTAGCTTCCTTGATATTTCGTCTTCATATTTGTAAAAATCTACCATGAAATGTTTGTGATGCTCAAGCTCATGGGCTAAGAATCTGTAAATATATGCATAATCTATTTTCTTTTTGTAAAACCACGGAGCTGCAACATTCTGAATCAAAAAAACTCCTGCTGTTAAATAATCAGCATGCTCAACCTCTTCTGATTCAAGCATCTGCAAATATTCTGCATATCTCTCGCCTTTCATTTCTTTCTTGGGGTATTCTTCCATATACCATTCCCTTCCGGGGACTCTCCAGAGGATTATTCTCACTTTGAATTCGTTTTGGTCAGAGACCATGATTGTAGGATTTTCCCTCAAGGCCTGATAAATGACTTTAGAGAATATTTCGGTTGCTATCTTAAGAAAATCAGGAAATTGAATATATTTTATCTCTTTGGCATTTAGAAATTTCCAGTCAGTGCCATCCTTTTCGGAAAATTTCTCCTTTTTTGTTTGATAATTCCTGAAATCACTGAAATCCCGCAAATATTCTTTTTCGGAGTAAAATGCCAAGTCATAGATTATTGTAACTTTCTTTCCTGCAACACCAAATGATTTTTCAATTATACTTCCCATTAAAGCAGTCCATTGCAGGATTAATTAATAAATGTTTACATCACCTTATCAACCCCCCCAATCTCATCATTTCACCTCCTCTCAACAGTAAACTCAACAGTTTCATAAATCTCTTCCGGCAGGAATTTCTTCTTGAAATTGAGAAGATTGGAATCGCTTCCGCCAAGATTGCAGAATCCAAAGCCCATGCTTTTAAGGTTCTTAAAGCATTCCAGGTACAGGATTTCTCCCATCTCCCTTATTTTGTAATTATGCAGCACAACTCCAAGATAAAACGAATTGCTGTTTGGGATTCTCCAGCCGCAGAAAATGGCGCAGGGCTTCCCGTTTACAAATGCGCATTTTGCGTAGTCTGTTCCTTCAAAATTTGTGCTTATCCACATCTCATATTCATGAGGGTAAGACATGTCCTTGCTTTTCCTGTTTTTCTTCCATTCCGCCAAAATTTTGGCCAGCACATGCTTGTCGGTTTGCATGGCCTCGCAAATCTCAATTTTATTTTCTTTGAAGAACCTGCTTGAAATCTTTCTGAGCTCGTAGTATCTTGGGCCTTTAAGCTCCGTGTCAAAATTTTTCAGGCTGATGACTGGCCAGCCGTATTCATAGTCTAAAGACTTGATGTGGATGCTCTTTGGAATAATTTTATTGAAATCTTCAAGAAGGCTTTTTCTTACTTCAACAGTCACTTCCTGAGCTCCTTCCTTGAGGCAATAATTGCAGAAAGCAAGAAGCATTTTTGCATGCTCTTCCTTTGGTCCAAGTATTCCGGAGGGGAACAGGCTCGTGCATTTGCCATGGGAATTTGCCAATATTATTTTTTGATTTCCCAGACCCATAACCAAATTAGCTGTTGAAGGCTCCTCATTGTTCATGAAGTAATAAAAGTTATGCTCAGGCTCAAATCCAAATTTCTCTATGGATGATTGCGCCAGCTCAGAAGCATCCGCTGCATTCATTTTTTTCATTTCAGCCTGAATTTCACGATTTTTCTTGTGAGGCTCCTGTGCACGTAAATGGAAAATTCCTTCTCAGTCCTGAATTTTGATTCTTTCAGTAATTTTTTATAATTTACATAGCTGGGAAAAATAATCACAGCCTTCTTCTTCAGCTTTTTTCTCAGGCTTTTCAGAAATAAAAGATAAAATTTCTCAAGATTTTTAATGAAGTCTTTTGTTTCAATTTTTTTGTTTATCCTGTGCTTTTTCCAGTCCTTCTCGTACATTGCCATTGCGTTTGAATTCAGCCCATAAGGCAAATCTGTAACAGCATAATCAAATTTATCTGCTATCTCAAGCGCATTTTGGTGCTTTATTTTGTAATTCTTTATTTTGAAATGTTCAAGGTTGTCCTTGCACCCTTTAATCATTGTTTTGTTTATGTCGTACCCGATATTTTTAATTTTCATCAGGCCGGCTTCAATATTAAGCCCCCCTGTTCCGCAGAATGGGTCAAGCAAAATTTCATTTTCCCTTATTTCAGAAATGTTAATCAGGGCTCTTGCAACTTTTGGATGCAATGAGCTGGGATGCGGAAACGGCCTAAGATGCGCTTTTCTGGACTCAAAATCTTCCTTGTTTTCGTAAATCATTAATCCACAATAAACTTTATTTTTTATGAAAAACAGCCCTATCTTTGTTTTTGCATTTTCAAGATTCACTTTCGGCTTTTTCACAGAGCGCCAGATGTAACCAGCCAATTCTTTCTCAGAACATTTTTTAATTTTATCACTATCTTTATTTATTTTAATTTTATAATTTTGTTTACTTTTAATTTTTTTATTGAATTTTACGTCAATGGAATTTTTCGTCAATGAGTTTTTTTCATTGTACTCCGCATATACTATTCTCAAGCAAAAATCATGGTTATAAACAGAATTCCAGCCGTAATTTTTCATGCAGTCAATAATTTCATCAGCTTTGCATTCAAACAATAATCTGTAAATATTTTTTGTCAGGGCAAGCCTCTTGGAAATTTCCATTATGCCTTTTTCATCATTTGGCAGCTCCGAAATCAACAAATTTTCATGTAATTTAGAATTTCCAATATCCAGCAAGCTTGAAACTTCTTCATTGCCCAATTCAATGTAATCTCCCGATAAAATAAAAATATGTTTCATGATTAAATAAATGTCAATTAATTTGTATTTAAGCTTATTTCTTTTCCATATTGCAACATAAACTATATAAATAAGTAAAACATTACCCTAATTATGAAAAAAGGAAGGCCTGTAAAATCGGAGATAAGGCAGAACATGGTTGAGATACTCCACTTCATACCAAAAGCTTATGGCTATGAACTCTACAAGGTTTATGTTGCAATATTCCCAAAAGTAACCTTAAGAAGCATCTACTATCACCTGAAAAAAGGAGTTGACTTGGGCGAATTTGTTGTCAACAAGATTGAAAAGGAAAAAGGCGACTATTCCTGGGGCGGAGAGGCGGAGAAGATTTACTATGCCCTTGGCCCGAATGCAAAACCAACAGGAAATGACAGAGTTAAAGAGTATGTTGAGAGCAAGCAGAAGAGTTAGTTTCAGGCATACAATTAAGATTTAATTTTAGGACGAGTTTATGGCAAAAAATGATGGATTAGTTCTAAAGCTGATAGGCCAGTCATTGGAGACGAAAAGTTTTCAGCCTGACGAGAGGGAGTTTCTTAACGGCTTGACTTACAGGGAATTTTATGATCTGGCAGCCGGCACCAATTCACACAGAGATTATAGAAATGCTCCCAATGAATTCAGGGAAGTTATAACCGGCTTAAAAGAGTCAAGATTTCAATTAGACTCGCCGCCAGTAGATACGGAACCTGCTTTTATTGGACAAAGAAAATGCGTTGATTTTGTAGTCCACGCCTTATTGGTAGAAGTATCGCCTTCCATGGAAAAGCTGGCTTCAAAATATGGGAGTTTTACATTGCCGTATGGCATCGATGCTCGTGGAACTCAGGAGTACAGTCCAATACAAATAGGCACTGGAAAGAGCCTCCCCCGGCTTGATGGCACATCAGAAATAGACCTGGAAGCAATATTCAAAAGTATCCCACCAATCATGGACTTCGGAAAATATGGCTCGCCTCGCGTCTTCTATTTAAGCATAGTATCTCACGATATTGGCCAAAAGTCTTTAAGGTTTGGAAAAAAAGAATCTCTTAAGGTTGAGCGCACCAGAGGCAATATTGGCACCCACAAAGAAACCGGAATAATGAATATGTTCCAAATTAGATACAAAGGATCAGCCCAGGTTCAATATGTTTTTTTACCAAGAAATGATTCGGAATTATTTGATAATTTACGAAAGTTTGGGGTTAAGTATTGAATCTGGTTGTTTATTTTTTATTTCCCATTCATCCAAACAGCTTCAGCAATCCAAACCCCGCCCCTACACCCACAAGAATTATTATCAGGAATAATAAGCTTACATACATAAGAACTTTATTCCCGTTTTCTTCCCCAAAATATTTCTGCAATGGCAGCTGGAGCATTCTTCCGCCGTCTAATGGGCCTATGGGAACAAGATTGAATAACCCTATTCCTAAATTTAAAATATAGAGGAAAATAAATAATCCATAAATCCATATCAATGAATTGGGCAAAAATTCGCCGTATTTTGATTTTATATTCTCATTTATCTTTGTATTCTGCTCAAGATAAGCGCCCATATATGCAAGCGACTCATTTTCGGGATTTTTTGCAAGCTTTAACTGATAAGAAGATTTATCCGTTTTAATAAAAATAACATCATTTGGCTTTTTGCTTTTCATTATTGCTGAAAGATTCTCTCGATACGGAGTTGGCTTGCTGTCCGCCTGCAGGATTACTTCTCCTGCTTTTATTCCTGCAGTTTCAGCAGGAAACGGCCCGTTTTCCTTCACAAGATTGGATATCTTCACTCCCGCGGGCTCAACCATTTTATTCGCAATTGGGGCAATTACAAATAACATTATCCCGAGGCATAAAAATGCAGTTATAATATTAGCCAAGGGCCCTGCAGCAAAAACGCTTAATTGCTCCTTGTGCGGCCTTTTCCTCAATGCTTTTTCATCAGGCTCTACAAACGCAGCAGGAATTATCGGAATATATCCTATTTTAGCAACGCTCTTAACAAAAGATAGAATAATCAGAACAATGCCGATTACAAGCCAAAAATCAGGAGAATTAAAATCTAAAAAATTAAAATTGAGCAATGAGCCATTCAAGTTTTTAATGTAAAGTGATGCTAATGAAATGCCTAATCCGCTTAATCTAAATCCCGTGCCAATAAAAGCAAACCCGCTTGACTTCACTTTGATATTATGCGCTCTTGCAATAAGCCCATGCGAGAATTCATGAACAATCGCAATCACAAATATAGAAATTATCCAGTAAAAGAACGGAACATAAAAAACGCCCTTTGCCTTGAACGGAAGCACCAGCCCAACTCCAGGAGATGTTTCAGGCTTTGAAAAGAGCATGAAAATATTGCTGAACAGGGAATATGCAATGAAAATCATCCCCAAAAATCCAATGGCAATTCCAAAATATCCGAGGTAAATCATGAATTTCCTGAACCTGTTTGCAGCAGAATCCATCAGTCTCAATCCCCATTTTGCCCTGTACATCGAGAAATAAAGAAAGTAAGGAATTATCTGCTTTGTATCCAGCCTGTCTCTTTTTAAGTAAAGCGCAATCGTTAAGCCAAGAAGAAAAATTACAGCAAATAAAGTTTCTAAATCAATCATTTTGGGATTACTTCTTCCTTACTGCCTTGAACATCCTGCTGCCGCATCTTCGGCAGCTTACCTTGCCCTGTATGATTTTCATGTTAGGCGATTTTATCTTTGTCTTGCATTTCCTGCATATAAAGACATTCCTGAACTTCCTGACATCTGCCTCGTGGAATTTTACCATTTTATTCGCTTCCCTTTATCTGCTTTATAACCTTATCGTTCATGATAGTCCAGAAAAGCACAGAAACGCCTTCAACAACCTGGCCTTTTAATTCATCAGGTATTTTCAAATCAAAAGTCTCGAAATTTTCAGAGTCCATAACATTTGCCTTGTCGCCTGCAATTGATAAAACCTGAGCTGACCTCTTCTCTATTATAGGAACTTCAACATTGTCGTGCCCCGGCATTACCACAATTCTTTTCTTATCGTCAACCAATCCTACAGCAGAAACCCTAACCTTAGTATGGCCATGCTTTCCGGGCTTTGAAATCTCAACATCAACAACCTTGCACGCAGCGCCGTCAAGGATTATAGAGCTGCCTTTCTGGACATTGTTCGCCGAAATCATCTTTGTATCTGCCATTTTGATTGCTTTTAGATTAAGATGCTCTTGGGTTAATTAATTGATTTATAAAGATTTTGCTTAAAAGTTTGGTTTTTGCTTTGGATTTATTAATAAATGAACATTAACTAAACAAGAAATTTTAATTGAAAAAATAGAAAATCAAGCCTAAATCATGCCCTCACAGCCAATTTAATATCTTCCGCTTTTATCGTCTTCCTTCCCGCATGCGCGGAGAGCTTTATCGCCTTTACGGCAATCTCATTGGCTTTGTCTTCAAGCGCATTCTTCAGCGCAACCTTTGCCCTGTCAGAAACCCTTTCAGCGCCGCCTTCTTTAAGCAGCTTTTCCATTGCAGCCAACGGGAGAAATTTTTCGCGCATCAAACCACCAATTTTATGTTTAATCTTAGAGGTATTTAAACTTTTTCAATAAAAACCCAATTCCAACAATCAAAAATTCAAAAATGCCTTAATCCCGAACCTGTGCTTCCTCGCCAGCCTTGAAATCTCTTTCTCGATAAAATCACGATTCTGGAACTTCGCTTCCATCCTCCTGAACTCGGGGCTGTGGTGCAGCGTCCTTCCGTTTTTACTCTCAAACTTGAACTTCTTGTGCAGCATCTCATGGTACATAACATAATCCAACAGCTGCAAGTCTGCATTCCGAAAGATTGTGCTCATTGTTATTGTATCGCTTCCGTATTCATAAGAGCCGAGCTTGCTGGTTGATTCACTGCCCCACTGCAGATTGGTCATGTCCATCATTCCGTTAAAGTAAGCTTCATTGACCCTGTTGAAAGAAGCTTCAAGCATCTCATCTGTTTTTGTCTTAGGAACCGCAATATGAACATTTTTAAGAAACAGATTGTACAATTCCATATTCATTGTCTTCTTCCTGTCCTTGAGGATTTTGCCCATTAATTCCTGTATTAATCCAATCTGTATATCCCGGTTTATATTTCTCCATTCCCTGCTGAGTGTGAATGTCAGATTATCGCCCCGCATCTTTACATTCGCATTGTAGGGCTTGAATTTTCTGGAATATTTCAGGTAGAAATAATGTTTTGGCTCTTTTCCAGGATAAAGCTGCCGGAATGCCTCTGTTATTATAGTTTCCATGAAAAATATTAATGGGAAGTGATTAAAAAAGGTTTTGGATTTTTTCTCTAAACCTCTATGCCTTCTTTTACAGCTTCTCTGACTATACTAACCTGTTTTTTCATTTTGTCAAATTCATCAGGAGTATAGCAAAGTGGCTCGATGGAATCATAATACTTCCAATGCGGATATATCTTGCTAATCCTGTCTGTGAATCCAATTCCTTTAAAGTCTTCAGAAACAAGTATGAAATCGTAGTCGCTGTTTTTTTTATAAGTTCCCTTTGCCCGAGAGCCAAAGAAAATAATTCTATCTATATTAAACTTATTTTTAATTATCTTTACAAAATATTTTACTTTTTTATCTGTTGTTTTACCCATTTCATAACCTCTTCAGCTTTGCGCAAGTGAAGTTTTGCGGAAGATTCATCATAACTTTTTACAGGAGATAATGTACTGGCGTCAGGGTACCTTGATGGGATCCACTCGGGATTTAGCTCATACAAAGCTTCGTAATGATTTTGAGGTATTTCCACATTTTTCCCCAATTTTATCAAATCATGGGTCTTTTCAGGCATCTCGTTGTTTATATCTATGAACAGCGCTTTCAATGCCTTTTCAGCTGCCTGATGGCTGCATTGGACAGAGAGGTAATAAATTTTTATCTTCAAGTTCTTTTTTGCGGCATTCAAGTCAGCATTTGCCTGCTCCATCCATTTTTTGACCTCTTCTTTCATAATTTATTGTTAAATGATGCTGATGTTTATTTATCTTTCTTTTTATAAATGAATATTGGTTAGAAGTCATTAAAAAAGGTTTTGGATTTGAATAATTATATATTGAAGAATGTGTACTAAAAGGCATCTACCCATCCGTCTGCTTTGCCGCCGTCTGCTCCTAATTCAATATGCGGATTCAAGAAGTGCCCATCAACTTTGGAATATACTTCCGTGGCTATTTTCGCTAAACCTTTGCCTCGCATTTTGTCAGCAAAATAGTTCAATATTTGGGCAATCTCACCCTGCCTTTGCAAAAATCTTTCACGATATAATTCCCCTACATCACCGACAATTTGCCGGTGCACTTCATTTAGAAATTCTGTCTGCGCATCTGGGTCTTTAGATAGATAAGCACTTGCTTCTTGTGTCACTTCCGTTGGTATTCTGGAATTTATATTTGGCCCTCTTACATAAATAGAATTAAATCCCCAGTCAATTGGCCGAAATCCAACATCAGATGAAAACTTCGCAACCATAGTTTCCAAATCACCATTTGGATTTGCAAATTTAAGAGACTCAAGAATGCTTTCCGCACTAGTTCCGGTATTTGTAGAAAATTTCCAGCCATCAATTGATAGGTCAATTTCACCTTCACCTAAATGTTTGTTAAGAAAATGCTGGTTTTTAGCTATATCTTTATTATAGGCATTTCTCAATGCTTCATAATTTATTTGACTTGTGGCGGGCATTAAAAACAGGTAAACAGAATTCATATTAAAAACTTTCGCTAAGTATGCACTTCATACCTCAGTATGGCGGCAACCTTTCCCAACTCCCTTAACTGCACCCCCTCCCTTGTCTGAACAGAAATAATCCGGACATTCGTTCCAACCGGCTTTGCAGCCTCTTCAAACTCCTCAATCTTTTCATCGCTTAGGGCTTCAGAAAGCAATAAAATATCAACAACCCCCATCTTAAGCTTGCTCATGACATCAGCTTCGCCGTAAGAAGCCATCTTCTGTTTTGTTGCAAGGGTCTCAAGAAATCTTCCGACAATCTTTTTCTCTTCCATGACATCTTCCTGCGCAAGCACATCGGCGCTTTTCTCCAGCAGCTCTTCAAGCCCGAATTCGCCGGTATAACTCAAATCTTTTATTCCAATTATCTTCTTCTTGACCTCATTTGTTATGAAATCGCCTTCAACAAAATCATATTTTGTAGGCCCTGGGCCTCCGACAATTATGCCTTTTAGGCCGTCCATCTTAAGAAATGTCTCTTTCATGTATTCTCCAACTTTCTTGTAATGGTCTTTTGCCGCGCCTTCGATTTGCCTGCTGAATCTCATGGCTGAGTTATGAACAATCAGGCCATTAGCGATAAAATTCTGGTTTTTTACGGAAATGTCTATTAACTTAAATTCGCCATTTTCAGACGAAATATCTACAATCCTGTCTTCCACTACTCCTTCATTTTTTACAAAAAATAAATTATCCCCGACTTTTAGGTTTCTTGCAGGAATTTCCACTTCTTCATTGTTCTTTTTAACAAAAAAAATATGATTTCTGGAGCATTTTATTTCAGAATTTTTGGTTTTTATTTTGTATAATTCACTTACTTTTTTTTCCCAAAAATCCAGGCATGAAGCATTCTTAAGGATTTTATTTTTGAAATCAAAAGTTATTAAATTATTTCCAACCTGAAATTCACCAATTGGCACAAAAACATTCTCATTAACAAGGATTTTAGTGTCAGGAGACAGGCATTGCCCACCTGCCTTAAATTTCCCAGGAACTTCAGAATGCGTCTTGACCAATGGGATGATTGATTTTCCTTTTAGCAATGCAATATTTGCATCTCTCCTGTCCATCACAACAAGCCCGTAGACTTCCTTTGCCTCGAGCATCTCACTCAGGATATCAAGCACGAATTCCTTGTCGCACCTGTAAATCCTCGTCTTTAAAGGAATCGGAGGCTCAATGCTCCACACCTTGAAATTCTGCTGGCCTTCCCTCTCTGCAACATTGCCTGAGAAAACAACAAGCCCGTTTGGAGGCGTTCTCTTGAACAATCGAAGATGCTGTATCATCCTCTCAAGAGCATCTGTAACATTTTTTCTTGTGGAAGCAGACTTTATGTTTGAAGCAGTTCCCTGCTCCTGCGCAAGATGGTTGATTATCTTGTTCATGTCATAATCCTGCGGGATGTACACGCTAACCAATTCAGTGTGCCTGCCTCTAAAGTTTTCAAGCTCCTTTATGAATTTCTTCAGGTGAAATTTCTCAGCTTCTGTTAATGACATGATAGTATCAGAATTAAGAGCAGTTTATAAAGATTAAGTCTTTTTTTCTTGTAGCCTTTATTTTTGTCAATATCCTTCAACCTTCAGGCCTTTAACCCTTAAAAAGTGCTTGGTATTTCCTGTCAAGTGTCAAGGCATATCATTTAAATTCCTCTAATCTTTCTTGCCACGGGCTTCATTGAGTTCTTGTTTAGTTTCTCAATCTCAGATTTCATTTCTCCTATGGCTTTGTCAGGGACATTTTCCCATGCGCCAATGAATTTGTTCAGCACTTTATACGGAATGTTGCTGGATGGATTGTTTCCTTTTACAATAAATTAATTTGCTGCCTTTTCCGCAACATAAATTCCGCTTGTCCTTGCTTCAGGAGTCAGGTATATTTCAAAGTCAGGCTCAACAGTTTCGATAAAGATTGGGTATAAGGAAATGTTTGCAATTCCATCAGTTAAAGATGATCTTCCCTGGTCATAGAAGCTGACATCAGGGGATTCTATGGCGTATAGTTTTCTAATTCCGTAAGAGGTATTTACCACTGCTGATTTTGTTCCTGTGGCTGAGAAGTTTCCCACAATGGTTAAAGTGCTTGCGGGACTCGTCGTCCCGATGCCGACGTTGCCGTCTTTTAATAGTAGTAACGATTGAACCCCTTGCACCATTGCACCTTTTGCCCCTGATGCCGATATTGTCAATACGAGAGATGAGTTGCCGAAATTGCCTGATATTTTTTCGCAAGTTTTAAATAAACTAGGATAATAATCTGTATCGGTGATTACTATGGCAGAATCTCTTGTAATGAAGAAGCTTGAAACTATTGACAGAGAGTTGCATTCAGTAATGAATGAATTGAGGGTTAATACTCCTGCTAAATCAGAGCTGGAAGCATTGCGCAAGAAACTTGATTCTAAAGAAGAGAAGGAATTAACTAAATGGTCAGTGGAGTTGGGAAGGAAAGTCAAAAAAGAAGCATTCAAATCCCTGCTTGCTAAACTTTCACCGGATATTAGAGAGAAATTAATGAATAAATAAGGCGAAATGATTAAGATTGTATTAGAAGCGAATATAAAATTTTCTATCATGAAGCCCGATTCAATAGCTTCATATTTATTTTTCACGCTTAAAGTTAAATTCTTTACACCAGAATATATAGAATCAGAAATGAATAAGCATAAATTTGAATGCTTATCTAAATCAAAGCTTTCTGAACATGAATTTGAACTATGGCAAGATGAAGTAGATGGAAGAATTAAATTCTGCAGCCATTCGGAATATAAGGATTTGCTTGAAAAGTCTGTTTCTGTTATTCGAGACAAGGAGGATGCACCATATCTTGCGCTTGCGTTGGCAATTAAAGCTGCAATTTGGTCTAATGATCCGCATCTTAAGCAGCAGTCATTGGTTAAAGTATATACAACTAAAGAATTGGTTGATAAATTATTGAAAGGGGAGTTTTGATATAAGTATTGGTGTATTTCGATGCGCATTTTTAGTCAAATTTTCTGTTTATTTTCTCTATTGAAAATAAATGATTTTCATCTCCCGAGTTTCGTGATGAAAACCTCCCGAATACTGCTGAAAATGGGGGTGCATGAAAAATTCGGGATATGAGTTTTTACTTTTTGTTAGTTGTGAAAACAGCGTTTTTTCAGCCCAATCTGATAATAACTGAGCCGTTTACCTGGCTTATTTTTGTCAGTTTTTCTGATGATGTTTCAGGTTCCTGGCTTTCCTCGGCTCCTCCCGATTCAGGCTCTTTGTATTTGAATTTGAGGTATTTTTTTATTTCCGATTCGTCCAGTTTTGTGTTTTGCTTTATCTGTGAAATTATTTCATTTTCAGCTGATGAAGCTACTGAGAATTTGTTTTCTAAATTTTCATTATTTGTTTTAGTTATTTCATCAGTGACTTTTCCGGTTATTGCATTTGCGGCTTCTGCTTGTTTCTCACTTGGCGCATTGGAAGTTTTTAAATTATTAATATTGACTTCAGTCATTTTATTTTTACCGTCGATAACTGCGGTTATTTCGGTGTTTTCCTTTCTTTCCAAGTCCATTCTGGTTGCCCCGTAGCTTTTCCTTACTGCGCTGATTAACCAGGAAAACGGAATGCTGCTGCCTGGAGCGTAGCTTTTTACAACAAAATATTCTTTGGCTTTTTCCGCCACATAAATTCCTTTTGTCCTTGCCTCGGGAGTCAGGTAAACAATGTAATCAGGCTCAACTGTTTCGATAAAGATTGGGTCTAAGGAAATGTTTGCGATTCCATTGGTTAAAGATGCCCTTCCCTGGTCATAGAAGCGGATGTCAGGGGATTCCATTGCGTATAATTTTCTTATTCCATAAGAGGTGTTTACTACTGCTGACTTTGTTCCTGTGGCTGAGAAGTTGCCGACGATTGTTAAAGTGGATGCAGGGTCCGCCGTGCCGATGCCGACTTTGCCGCCGCTAATTACCATTGTTGGTGTCGTAAATATATTGCCGCCGGTAGCAGTCGATGGCGTGAACTCCAACGCACTGCCGACGTTTTGATTTGATCCAATCAACCAGTTTGTAGCTGTGTTGGATGTTAAGAACTTAAATCGTCCGCCTTGATTAGCGCTAAGGCCACCACCTATCTGAATCGTGCCTCCGTCAACCCCAACCTGTAGATTACCGCCAGGATTCGTCGTTCCAATGCCTACCCCGCCCGTACTATTCACATAAAGTCCCGGTCCACTGGAGCTTCCAGAGGCATTGAATGTGCCCTGAACTGTTAAAGTGCTTCCTGGACTCGTCGTCCCGATGCCGACGTTGCCGCTCGGTAAAATTGTCATCATCTCTGTAGTTCCGCCGGCAGCAAGCCCCAGCCTAAATGTAGAGCCTGAACGCATATTTCCAAGTATAATGCTACCTACATCATCCTTGACGAAAAATTCATTTGCATCAGGATTATTTGCTGTGTTCACACTCATGAACTGATAAGCATTATCACCACCAACTGCCGAGATTATACCGTTTGTGGCTGCATCTGTATTTGCTCCAACCTGCAATGTTGAGTTGGGGCTTGTTGCCCCGATTCCGACGTTGCCGCCGCTTTTAATTACCATATTAATGTTATTGTTTGTTCCAAAAGCCAAAGGATAAGCACTTTCTGTAATCATTGTCCCAGCGTAAGGCAAAGCAGCGTTCCCTAAGCCATTTCCAGTACTGGAATCCTGACCGACGAAAAACCGCCCACCAGTATTAGTAAAAATCATGTAGTTCGCGGCTGTGGGAGTGACAGAATCATATAATCGCAATTTTGGTGCTGTATTTGGCTGAATGTCTAAGGCATAAGCTGGACTCGTCGTCCCGATGCCGACATTTCCAAGGTTATCAATCCTCATCCTCTCGGCATTTGAAACTCCGTTTTGTGTTGTCCAGAATTGAATGTATGTTCCATTATTTGCGTCTGCAATGTTCTGGAAGCGTATAATTCCCCTCCTATTCGTGCCTCCTCCCGATAAGTCGCCAATGCCAATGTCAAATGTGCTGTTAGTGGTTGTAGTTGCGACTATGTCATTGATGATATTCACGCTGGAATTCCCAGCCTTAAATCCTATTGTGCCGGAAGGGCCATCGGTTCCAATTCCAATCTTGCCGGAGCTTCCGTTAACAAAAAATATCGTTGTGCCGGATACATTTGTAACTCTGATTGCTCCCGCTGTAGAGGAATCATTCACATGCAGTAAGGATAGCGGAGCTGTTGTTCCTATGCCGACATTGCCGCCAGTTGTTATAGTCAGCCTGTCAGTATCGCTTGTACGCAGGACAAGCGGCACATAAGAGCCTGTTGAGCCATAAGTTGCAGAAACGTATGCATTAACGCCAGTATGCCAAAGCTGAAGGACAGAGTCATCAGTGTTTAACTGGCTCCCTACATTTACACGATTGGAGCCCGGCGCTGCACCTGTAATGCCGGTAACAATTCCAGTTGTGAATCTGGCGTTCCCAATTACAGCCAGTGTCTGTGCAGGTCCGGTTGTTCCGATGCCTACTCTTCCTAATGTCGCATTCACAAAAAAAGCAGTATAATTAGAGCCGGAGCCGTTTGTTATTTTAAAAGCGCCGCTATCAGATGAGCTGTTGATATGAAGTGCACTGTCAGGGTTTGTTGTTCCTATGCCGACGTTGCCGCTATCGTCTATAACCAATCGCACCAACCCATCTGTGGTTTGTTTAATAGCAAAGCCGCTCGTTGGTAAACCACTTGATGTTCCGGCTGAAATTAAACTCCACTTTTTACCTCCAGTACCTGTGTTTTCCAGTCGTAATCTAGTATCATCACCTGAAGATTTAATGTTAGCTAAAGTAGTTGCTGTTCCCGATACCTCAAACAGAAACCCCGGTCCCGTCGTCCCGATGCCGACGTTGCCCGATTTATTAATGATTGTCAGGGCATTTACCCCATTAGTTGAATCCCTTATTGTAAAGCCGCCGTCAGAAATTCCGCCTGGGGCAGAAGAGTACATTGTCCACTGGTTTCCGCCCGGTGCCATGCTCTGGATTCCTATTCCTGTGTTAATTGCCCCGCCTTGGAAAAACGCCGGAATTGGATTGCCGGAGTTAGTTTCATTAACGTGAAGCTTGTTTGCAGGGGCAGCTGTTCCAATGCCAACATTTCCGTTTGCATCAATAAATAAAGATTCATTCTTTCTTCCGGAAGGCGTAACATTCAAAGTGCCCTGAACTGTTAAAGTTTGCGCTGGAACAGTTGTATTAATGCCGACGTTGCCGCTTCCTAAAACTGTCACTTTTGCATCTGTAAGAGCAGTGCCTTTCATCCTAATGTCAAAACGCGCGGCGTCATTGTTATATACACCCCCCACAAACCCGTTGGTGGTTCCGGCGCCGCTTCCACCCGCAGAGAAATATCCAGCAGTTATAGACAGTTGAGCAACGCCATCAGCAGCGACATCAGTACCGATAGTCAATTTATTAGTCGGGTTCGTCGTCCCGATGCCGACGTTGCCGCTTATTACGTTTAGACCACTTGAAACATTTAAAGAGCCAGAGATATTCGCATCTCCAGCCACTGTTAATTTAGTACCTGGAACCGTTGTACCGATGCCGACATTTCCAGAGCTTGTTGCCAGATAAGTATTATGCGCTACTATATCATTAGCAATAAAATTACGAGTCCCTTCTATTGATAAATCATAGACGTGCTGGGGCTCTAAAGTTTTGATTGAAGCAATCTTCTCCCATTTTATTGCGCCTGTTGAATAATCGGGGACAGCTATTTCATCTCCCACTTTTAAGTATCTGACTTCGAGCCATTCACCGGCTTTGTGTAAAAAGTCAGTTTTGGCATCTCAATTTGCGAGCATTATCGCAACCACATGCCAGCAAAAAGGAAATTGCAATGGGAATTTTTGCTATTGTCCTTTCTATTTACATGCGAGCTGATGCCAAAACATAGCTGAAAGCTACTTTTTACACAAAGCCCCATTCACCATAATCTTTATATACTTCATTACCATCAGCAACTTTATGAGAACCGAAATTAATGAGCTCATCGTCGTTGACTCCAACATTTGCCATGGCCAGCCAACTTTCAAAGGCACAAGAATCATGGCTTCCATAGTTCTGGAAATGCTCGAAGATGGCGCTACTCATAAAGAAATCTTTGAAGCTTATCCCTCCTTGGGTGAAAAGCATATTAAAGCTGCTTTGGAATTTGCTGTCCAACTCACAGAAAGAAGTTTCGAACTTGTCCCTGCTTAAAATGAAATTCTTATTTGATGAAAATGTGCATAAAGGATTATTTTCTTTCTTGTCAAAATCAGGGCACGATGTTAAATTATCTCCTAAAGGCATTGAGAATGGAGGAGTCTTTGAACTGACTTTATCAGAGCAAAGATTGTTGATTACACGCGATAAGCACTTTACCGAAGAGCAATTTACATCTTCCGAGCATTTTGGAATCTGGCTATTAAGAATCCGTGCAAAAGACTTAGAAACACAGAAACGTACAATATCTAAATTACTAAAGCTGCATTCTCCCGAAGCATTTAAAGGCAAAGTTATTAAACTTCTTCCTGACGATTTTGAATTCTTGTAAATTCTAACAAAATAAGGATGCTCTGCTGTTGTATTAATTGCCCTTCCATCTTCTGTTGCCATCTCATAAATCGGCTTAATTCCGTGGTCGAGAAGCGCGTTTACTTTTCTTGGAACGAGCTTTCCAGTTTTTTCGTCTAAAGTCAATACCTCTTCTCCTGCCGCAATATCTTTTATTTTTTTCTTAGAGCCATCTGAAAGTGTTACCAAGCTGTCATCAGTTATACTAAACCCAGTCACATTCAATGAAGAAGCATTTACTCCTCCAGCAAAGGTTGCTGCTCCAATAACTTCCAGCTTGTTTTGAGGCCCCGTCGTCCCAATTCCAACGCTGCCCGAATTCAATACAGTAATAGCTCCTCCTGTTGCAGCATTAGCTCCAATAAACACATCGCTGCCATTCAATATTAATTTAGGCGTCAGCAGGCCATTAGCAGCCCTTGTATAGAATGATAAAGCGCTTGCTTCGCTTCCATTCCTTGCATTAACCAGGGAAGCATTAATGAATGAAACATTTACTAATTCAGAATCATTATTGACTGCCCTAAACAATATTCCTATTCCGATGCCTCCGGTGGAATTGCCCGGATTATTGAGATTATGGTCAAGGGTAATAAGATTGGTTGTTGATGCGTTATACGAATCAGTAATGTTCAAGTGCAGCAGCCCGGGCTGCCCTGCAAGGTTGGCATCTGCATCAGTTCCTCTTATAGTTAACCTGTTATCTGGAGTTATTGTTCCGATGCCGATTAAATCATCTATAAACTTAAGATATGTGATTGCGCTGCTTCTGTTCCATAATGAGCCGTTTTGGGCATTTAAGTTGGAAGTGAAGTTGGCCAGCTTGTAGCCTGTTGAAGCGTATTCTGCTGAGTAATTAACGAGATTAAAAGCAGCATTCTCTAATGCAGTGTAGTTAGAAATTTTAAATCCCGAACTTGAGTATTCAGTAGAATAATTAGCCTTATTGAATGCAGCAGCCTCAAGGTTTGTATAGTTGGTGTTTGTAAATGCAGCATTTTCCAGCGCCGTATAATTCACATTATTAAACACAGCGTTAATCGTCTGCACTTGGTTATTATTTTGCAGGATAAATGATGAATTAAAAGACGTTGAATTCAAAGAGCCGTAAACAGCAGCAGAGCCAATTACAGCAAAAGTGTCATTGCTTATGTTCCTGTTTACGTCTCCAATTCTAATTAAAAATGCTGCATCTTTCGGATATAAAATTAAATTTCTTGATAGGTTCCATAATGAATTGTTTAGATTGGAATAATTAGCGTTTGTGAATGCGGCGTTTTCCAGAGCAGTATAATTCGCAATCTTGAAATAAGCCTGAGCTTCGTAGTTTGTTGTAAAATTAGCTGATTTAAATCCTGAGCTTGCATATTCAGAAGAGTAATTTGCCAGTGTAAACGGAGCAAGGCTTGAGTAATTTGCATTTCCAAACCTGTCAGCCCTGTTATCATAATTATTTGTGAAATTGATTATTTTAAATCCGGTTGAAGCATATTCTGTCGAATAATTAGCCAATGTAAACGGCTTTAAGTTCGTGAAATTTTCATTATTAAAAAACGAGGGAATATAATTATTTAATTGCGTGGAAAAGTTTACATTCTTAAATGCCGAATCCTCAAGCGCTGTATAATTCCCATTATTAAATGCGCCATTAATCGGAACTAAACTATTACCAATTCTTATTTCTGTAGCGTTAATGAAAGTTGCATTCAAAGAGCCGAAAGCACTAACCGAACCAATTACAGTTAATGCATTAATAGGAGCAACCGTCCCAATCCCGACCATTCCAAATGAAGGAGCAAGAATTATATTTCCAGTCGTCCCGTTGATAATAAATAATGCAGATGTTTTATTCTCAACAATGAAATCTTTTGCTGCAATTGCCGAATTAGGGATCAATACTGCTGCCGCTATCAAAATCAAGATTTCAATTGTTACATGAATGTTAGTTCTTTTCATTTCTTTTTGCCAATGTCCTTCCTGATTAGATCTTCAAGATAAGTTGATATTTCGCTGTCTAAGTCAATACATTTCTTCCTCGCCTCTTTCCAAAGGTCAATGTCCATCTTGATGCTGGTAGTTTTCCTTGGCATAAGTAGTATTTTATTATAGATATATATAAAACTTTCTATTTAAGTATTACAGTATTATAAAGAAAATGAATTATTATATCTCAGGCATCCTGTATTAGAAATTATTAGGTGTAAAAAAATTACGACCTATGAGATTATTGCTTTAAAACCCTTAATCCAAAATGCGCTTTCTCAATATTCTTAAACCCAGCAGTCTTCAGCCTCTTGCTTACATTCCCTACAAGATTGATGTGCCTGTTCCTGCTTCCGGGATTTCCTGTGTAATGATACAACTTCCCGTTATTTTTCATAATCCTAAACAGCTGCTTATAAAAATCCAAAGAATAAAGTTCTGATGCAAGGCTCAGGCTCGGAGGGTCATGGATTACGACATCAAACATATTGTTTTTGAAATCTTTTATCCCCTCGAAAATGTCCGTTTTTATTATCTTGATTTTCCTGTTGTCAAATAATTCCAAAGACCACGGATTGAACTTTGCGATTTCGAGTACATTCTCATCCTTCTCGCATGTGAAAACAAAATCTGCAGCTTTGGAAGCGGCAATTGCAGTATATCCGAGCCCCATGCAAGTATCCAGCACAATGCCCTTAACAGGCGAAATCGTCTCGATTTTTTTAGTTGTATCTTCCATTGGAGTCATGCTCTTGGTAACATGCATCCTTATCCCTGAAATCTCTATTGTAGGGGCATCTTTTGTAGGAACTAACTTGTAGAACTTGTTTGTTTCATCAGAAAACATCTGGATTTTAACAAGTGAATTATCTCTTATAATAAAACAGCTTTTATCATCTTTTATGGGCTTTTTTAATTGGGAGTCATTTAATTTCTGATTATCCGGGAAAACAAATTCGTCGTTTTGGATTTTAATTTTTGATAACGTTTTGTTCAAATCCAGTGATATTCCAGTTTCTTTTAAGTTATTTTTTCTTGATTTTAAAAGGTCAATGGCTTCTCGATGCGTTAATATCATCTCTTAGAATAACCTAGGTCCATTTATATAGTTATTCAGCAAAATCAATACTAACGATAGATTTAAAAATAACAGATTAATCCTAATAGGGGGGCTTGTCTAAGCGTACTTACACCAGCATGGGACTTTACTATTAAAGCATGAAGCTGTGGTGTAGCCTGGCTATCATTTGAGGTTTGGGACCTTAAGACCCCGGTTCGAATCATTTGCGAAAGTCCGGGCAGCCCCATTTGTAATGGTGAAATCAAAATGAAAACAGAAGAAAATTTAGGCTCTGTAAAGAGATTCGGCGCAAGGTACGGAAGGAAGCTCAAGCTAAAATTATCCAAGATAGAAAAAGAGCAGAGAAAGCTCCACAAATGCCCTTACTGCAACAAGATTGCTGTAAAAAGGCTGGCGCTCGGAATCTGGAACTGCAAAAAATGCAATGCAAAATTCACCGGAAAGGCTTATTCTGTAACCAAAGTCATAATTCCAAAAGAGGCAGAGGAAGAGATTATTGAGCAGCCGGAAGTAAAAGAAGAAGAGCAGGAAGCCGAGGAAGCTTCACAGGAGGCATGATGGCAGAGTACAAATGTTTTGACTGCAACAAGAAAGTTTCAATGGACTACCTGAGGAAAAGAATCAGGTGCCCATACTGCGGAAGCAAGATTCTTTTCAAGCCGAGAAGCGTGAATACGAAAGTAAAGTCCCGTTAAAAAATGGAAGTTTCTAAGGATACAGAGGAGAAAATCAGCCAGCTTCAGATGTTCGAGCAGTCACTCCAGAGCTTTCTTGGCCAAAAGCAGCAGTTCCAGGTTCAGCTTGTTGAGGTGGATTCTGCCTTAGGCGAATTGGCAAACACAAACAAAGCGTACAAGATTGTCGGCAACATAATGGTAGAATCCGACAGGGACGAATTGAAAGCAGACCTTCAGTCAAAGAAGGAGATGCTTGAGCTGAGGATAAAGACAATGGAAAAGCAGGAGTCTCAGGTAAGGGAAAGGGCATCCAAGCTGCAGTCAGACATTCTTAAGAACATGAAGAAGGAAGATTAGAAATGGATAACATGGCTGAACAAATAAACGAGCTTGATGCTGCTATAGCCAGCCTGAACGAAATACATACAGATGTCACGGTTCCAAGGAACGTAAGGGCAAAAATTGAAGTCATAATCAGCGCATTCAAGGATAACACAGAGATATCAATCAAGGTCAACAGGACTCTTAGCGAGCTTGATGAGATTGCAAATGACGTCAATATTCAGTCCTACACCAGGATGCAGATTTTTAATGTTGTAAGCTTGCTTGAAAAATTATGATGGCAAATGAAATATGCTCATTCTTTAAAGCTGAGTGTTTTTTCTAATGAAAATGAAGATTCAGGCTTGATTTTAAGCTCTTTAAAAGAATTCTTTCCTTTAGCCTTTGCAGATAAGATCAAGATAAAAAAAACAGAAGCCGAAGGTGTAAATGAAAACAAGATAGAGATTTTCGAGATTATTTTAACAAAAGACAAGCTAATCAATCAGTTTCTTGAAAGCTTAACTGAAAAATTGGATAAAGAAAGCAAAAATCAAATAATTAAACAGTCAGAATCAAGGCTCGACGAAAATCTTGATTTCTTCATAAGATTTGACAAGGATTCCTGGATTAATGAAAAGGAGCTTGTTTTGACAGATTCAGGAAAATGCTTTCACCTGAAAACAGCCATAGCAGCCTTCCCCAAGAAAAGAGAGGTAGCTTTAAATATTGTAAAAGAATTGTTTGGAAAGTAGATATTTATTTTTTTATTTAAAAATTGGCATGGATTTAAATTTAATTGAGTTAATCGTTATTGAAATGCGCCCATTGTAAAAGCGCAGGAAGAACAAAAATGATTCAAGTGCTTGGCAACAAATAGGTTATGAAAATTATATCATAAAACTTTAAATCATAATAAAAATTTCAAATCCGTTCGCTTCGCTCACAATATCTAGTGCTCGGTTTCGCTTTTCTGCCATTGCGCGAAACCTCGCCTATTCATTCAAAAAAATTAAAAAACAAATTTAACTATAAACAAAATGCCAAAAATAAAGCTAGCTCCTTCAATATTGTCAGCTGACCTGAAAAATATAAACAAGGAAATAAAGGAAGTTGAAAAATATTCCGATTTAATCCACGTCGACATAATGGACGGCATTTTCGTGCCTCCGACAACTATTGACGCTAAATATGTAAAAACAATAAAAACAAAAGTTCCTCTTGATGTTCACCTTATGGTTCATGAGCCAAGCAATAATTACATAAAAGAATTCATTGACGCAGGAGCTTATTCGATTACCATCCATGAAGAAGCATGCAGGAATCCCAACGAACAAATAAATTTCATTAAAAAAAGCGGAATCAAGGCAGCGATATCAATAAAGCCAAATACTTCATTGGATAAAATAAAGCCTTACCTTGACATTGTTGACATGGTTTTGATAATGGCGGTAGAGCCTGGCTGGGGAGGGCAAAAATTCATCGAATCAACGATGCAAAAAGTTAAGGAGTTAAGAAAGCTAAAGCCAAGCCTTGACATTGAAGTCGATGGGGGCATAAACCCCTTCACAGCAAGAACTGCATTCGAGGCAGGGGCAAATGTTTTTGTGGCAGGCTCCGCTATTTTCGGAAAGAGGGACAGGATTGCGGCGATAAAAGAAATTTTAAATAGTCTAAGTGAAAATGAGGAAAACATGGAACCTAAATTCATTGTTACACCCTGGGAAGTAACCGGAGAAATAGACTACGGCAAGCTGATACAGGAATTCGGCGTAAAGCCGCTGGATGATAAAATACTGGAAAGGCTCGAAAAGAAAACAAAAGATTTGCATTATTTCCTGAAAAGAAAAATATTTTTCGCTCATACTTATTTTGACACTATTCTTGAGCAGGCAGAGAAAGGAAAAAAGTTCTACCTCTACACCGGAAGAGCGCCTTCAGGCCCGGTTCATCTTGGCCACATGGTTCCGTGGATTTTCTGCAAGTGGCTTCAGGATAAATTTGGAGTCAACTTATTGTTCCAGATTCCTGATGAGGAAAAATTCCTGTTCAAGGAAAGCCTTACTTTTGAGGACACAAAAAAATGGGCAGATGAAAACATCCTGGACATTATTGCAATGGGCTTTGATCCAAATAAAACGAAAATATTTTTGGACACAGAATATGCCAATGTCATGTACAGGCACGCATGCGCTGTGGCAAAAAAAATAACCCTGTCAACTGCAAAAGGAGCTTTTGGCTTTACTGATTCCAACAATATAGGTGAAATATTTTACACAAGCATGCAGTCAGTCCCTGCGTTCCTTCCCACAATTTTGGAAGGCAAGACAACTTATTGTTTGATTCCATGCGCGATTGACCAGCAGCCCCATTTCTTCATGACAAATGATGTTGCTCCAAAGCTGGGCTATCCAAAGGCAGCCACAATCCTTTCAAGATTTTTGCCGGGCCTTCAGGGAATGCACAAGGAAGGAAAGATGTCCTCCTCAGTTGAAAGCACAACAATCTACACGACAGATTCCCCTAAGCAGGTGCATGACAAGATAATGAAATATGCCTTTTCAGGAGGAAAAGACACTTTGGAAGAGCACAGGAAGCTCGGAGGAAACCCCGACATTGACATCTCATACCAATACCTGACTTATTTCCTTGAAGATTCTAAAAAATTAAAGGAGATTTACGACGACTACAAAAGCGGCAAATTATTAACCGGAGATTTAAAAAAAATCACAATTGAAGTTTTGAATAAGTTCCTGAAAGAGCATCAGGAAAGAAGAGAAAAAGCAAAGAAGATGGTTGGAAAGTTCATGATGAAGGGGTAATAGTCAACGACATTAATTTTAGGACAACATTTAAATACTAGTTCTTTCCTAAATTCTATAAGGTGAAACTTATGAAAACAGCAAAAGAAAAAGAACGTGAATTGGTGATAAAACTTTCAAAAGAAAA